>Ga0316605_10000142_pt1 | contig 66959 bp, 66 predicted proteins | sample OWC_soil_day20_n_FD_207666 | JGI IMG/M metagenome (GOLD analysis project Ga0316605, IMG submission 207666) | Wetland soil microbial communities from Old Woman Creek delta, Ohio, United States - OWC_soil_day20_noCT | ecosystem: Environmental > Terrestrial > Soil > Wetlands | place: USA: Ohio...
ATTGCGGTAGCCGTCGCAGCGGTTCAGGTCGAACTTGATGTCGCGGCCGGGCGAGGCGAGGCTGGCGAAGGTGAAGCGCAGGGCGTCGGTGCCGAAGGAGGCGATGCCTTCCGGGAATTCCTTACGCGTCTTCTTGGCGATGCTTTCCGCCTGCTTGGGGTTCATCAGGCCGGTCGTGCGCTTTTCGACCAGCGCGTCGATGCCGATGCCGTCGATGAGGTCGATCGGATCGAGGACGTTGCCCTTCGATTTCGACATCTTCTGGCCTTCGCCGTCGCGGATCAGGCCGTGCACATAGACGTGCTTGAACGGGATCTGGCCGGTGATCTGCTTGGTCATCATGACCATGCGGGCAACCCAGAAGAAGATGATGTCGAAGCCGGTGACCAGCACCGAGGAGGGCAGATACTGCTTGAGCAGCGGGTTGGCGGCATCGGCCGCTTCGTCGCCGGTCCAGTCCAGGGTCGAGAACGGCCACAGGGCAGACGAGAACCAGGTGTCGAGGACGTCTTCGTCGCGGCTCAATGGGCCGGTATAGCCCTGTTTGGCCGCTTCGGCCTTGGCTTCTTCCTCGTTGTGGGCAACGAACACTTCGCCGTTGTCGCCATACCAGGCCGGAATCTGGTGGCCCCACCACAGCTGGCGGGAAATACACCAGTCCTGGATGTTATTGAGCCACTGGTTGTAGGTATTGACCCAGTTTTCGGGGTAGAACTTGATCTCGCCGGAATGAACGACGTCGAGCGCCTTCTCGGTGATCGACTTGCCGTCGTCGCCTGGCTTGGACATGGCGACGAACCACTGGTCGGTAAGCATCGGCTCGATAATGACACCGGTACGGTCGCCACGCGGCACTTTGAGCTTGTGTTTGTCGACCTTTATCAGCAATCCTTCTGCTTCAAGATCGGCGACGATTTGTTTTCTGGCTTCGAAACGATCTAAGCCATGATATTTCTGGGGAATTTGTTCGCTGGCAGATTTGCCAACCACAATATGGTCAGCCATTCGAGTGCCATCTTCAGAGGCGCGGTGACCAAAGGAGAAATCATCGAATACGCTGCTCTTGATCTTTCCATCAAGTGTCAGTACTGAAATCATCGGCAGGTTATGGCGCAATCCGACCGCATAGTCGTTGAAATCGTGCGCAGGCGTGACCTTGACGCAACCGGTGCCGAATTCGAGATCGACGTAGCTGTCGGCGATGATCGGAATTTCACGGTCGGTCAGCGGCAACTTCACCATCTTGCCGATCATGTGCTTGTAGCGCTCGTCTTCCGGATGGACCATGACGGCCGTGTCGCCGAGCATGGTTTCCGGCCGCGTCGTGGCGACGACCAGGCTATCCGAGCCGTCGGCCAGCGGATAGCGGATGTGCCACATGAAGCCGTCTTCTTCCTCCTGCACGACTTCGAGGTCGGAAACGGCCGTGTGCAGCTTCGGATCCCAGTTCACCAGGCGCTTGCCGCGGTAGATCAGGCCTTCCTTGAACAGGCGGACGAAGGTTTCGGTGACGACCTTGTTGAGGCCGGCATCCATCGTGAAGCGCTCACGCGTCCAGTCCGGGCTGGTGCCCATGCGGCGCATCTGGCGGGTGATCGTGCCGCCGGAGTATTCCTTCCATTCCCAGACCTTTTCCAGGAATTTCTCGCGACCGAGGTCGTGGCGCGAAATCCCCTGGGCGTCCAACTGGCGCTCGACGACGATCTGCGTCGCGATACCGGCGTGGTCGGTGCCCGGCTGCCACAGCGTGTTGTGGCCGCGCATCCGGTAGTAACGGGTCAGCGCGTCCATGATCGTCTGGTTGAAGCCATGGCCCATGTGCAGCGTGCCCGTCACGTTGGGGGGCGGCAACAGGATGCAGAAATTGTCGGCCTTGCTGCTATCTACGCCGGCGGCGAAGTAGTTGTTGGCTTCCCATTCGGGGTACCAGCGGCGTTCGATATCGGCGGGTTCAAAGGCTTTGGCGAGTTCCATGGGCTTCGGAAAATGAGGAAAACCAAAGATTATACCCCTCTACCCGCCCGGGGTCGCGAGCCTAGTCCGGGCGTTCGATGACCACGGCCGCCCAGGTCGAATTGCGATACCCCAATGGTTTCCACCAATGCTTCCAGGGCAGCTTGATCATTTCGGGCTCGGCCGGCACTTGCGAGGCCGGAATCAGTTGTCGGATCGGCCCCGGAATCCCCTGCTCATCGCCGCTTACATTCCAGACGTAGGCCTGATTGCCCGCCTCGCCCTTCCTTTCATTCAGTGAAACGTGGGACTCGGGGAAGAAGCGGCGCAGATTGCCCCCGATCATCGGATCGTTGGTGACGATCTCGCCTTGTTTGAAGCCGAGGTCGCGCAGGCGATCGGCCAGGTCGGCATAGGGCACGCCCCAGCGACAGCGCGAACAGAAGGGCTCGTAAACGAACAGGTTGCCACTGCGTACAGCGTAGGCAGTGATTGTGAACGCCAGCAAGACGGCCATGAAGACTTTCACCCGCTTTGCGCTCGGCTTCGTCTCGAGCGCCTTGGCGGTGAGCCAGGGAATGGCGATGACCATCATCGGCAAAATGCTGTGCACCGCGTAGTTGGCGCGGGTGTATAGCAGTCCGTTGAAGATGATCAGGCCGGCCAACTGGATGAGCAGGATGTGGAACAGAAAAAGTTTGGGGTCGAAGGCATCAGGCGTTTTGGACCGTAGAGCCGATTCCCGGAATATCGTCCGGAAGATCGCCGGGAAAACCATGGGCAGGACGACGATGTAAGGCGAGAGAACAAGCAGGGGGAAGGTCAGCGCATCGCGCACTCCGGCGGCCATGCCTGCGAGGGTATGGGCGGGCACCTCGGGGAACAGGCTGGTTTGCAGTTCGCTCAGGCGATGCGGTTCCGCAAGCAGCCAGGATGCGTAGGGCAGGACTATGAGCAGGGTGACGGGCAGCCAGAGCAATGTTCCCATGGAAAAAACGGTCTGGCGAGCCGGTGGCTGTATCCACGCCGCGGTCAGCGCGGCAAGGAGGGCAAAGACGTAGATGTGCTCGGTCAACAAACCAAGGCCGATGAGGATGGCGAGCACGAGCGCCTTGCCTCGACCGGGTTGGTCAATGAGTCGAAGGAGTGCCCACACCGTCGCCACGGCCAGGGCCATGGCGCCGACCCGGTGGGTGAAGCCTTCGTGAAATCGCCAGAAAATCTGGTAGACCGTGGCCATCGATTCGACGGCGATAAAGGCCCACAAGGCGCTCCGGGTAAGCTGCCAGGTGATATGGAAGAGACAGCCCGCCATCAGCACCAGCAGGCCGTATTTCAGGAACAGGAAGCCGGAGAGCCCCGTGCCGGCAAATTGCTGAATGGCCCACAGAGCCCAGTCATAGAGCGGACCCTGGTGGACGCTATAGCCTGGCGCCAGTGTCTGGATGAGCAGATTGTCGAGCGGATCGTCTTCGCCGAGATTGCCGGAGGCAAACAGGCGGGTCAGCGCGTGTACCGACGTATAGAGGGCGACGATGAGGAATACGCCGGTCAGCGTAAACGGAAAACGGGCGCGCGCCGCGGAATCTGAATCGAGGGAGTTGCTGGGGGTCATGGGGATTCTGAAGCGGCCTCGAGGCCGCGATGGGATGCAGTCTAACTGTCGGAGGCTTGCTCGTGCTCAGCCAGATACTCCCTGATGGTCGAACTGAGAATCTCGGGTAGCGCTGCCTTGATGCGTTCTTCGATGCGGCTCGTCAGGTCTCGAATGATTTGTTCGCGCAACTCGGCATGGTCGTCCGCGTCGTCTTCAGGGACTTCCTCTTCGGCATAATCGGAAACAGGCTCCTCAACTGCTTCTTCAGGATCGCCTGGAGTCTCCATTTCCGGTGGCGTCTCGACCTCGATCAGAACCGGAATGTCGTCCATCTGGTCGACGCTGTCGGTCAGCACCGGAATGTCGTCGATGTCGTTCTCGTTCTGGCGTCGACGATGCATCAGGGCATCGGCTCGGGCAATGATGGGGCTGGTCAACGGTGTTCCTTAGCGATCACTGAGGTCGAAATAACGGACCTCGTAACCACGATCCTTGTAAAACTTGACCCTGTCCCTGGCGGCCAGACGATCGTCTTCATCCTGTCCAACTACCTCAATCAGGCTCTCGAACCGCGAAAAGCCCGGGGGTATTTCCTGGCTCAGGTTCATCAGGCGCTCATCCTGAGGAATTGCTTCCAGGTTGCCGGTGATGACGATGGGCGTTTCGGCCGCAATGGCTGACCCGGCGCGGCAGTGAGGCACAAAGCTCAGCGCCGCGTGAGTCCAGAGGCTGCGGTCGATATTGCTCGCCACCGAATCGTCGGTGGCATATACCAGCACCGGTTTTTTCTTGGCGTAGGCACCACTGAGCAGCGCGCAAGCCGCGGCAACCTTGTCGGATGCCCCGTGGTAGAAAAAAACCTGGGTCAATTGAGCTTGCCTGCGCGTTGCAACAGGTAATGCGTCAGCAGTGGCACCGGGCGGCCCGTGGCGCCTTTGCTCGATCCGGATTTCCAGGCCGTACCGGCGATGTCCAAGTGGGCCCAGTCGAATTTTTTGGTGAAGCGCGACAGGAAGCAGGCCGCGGAAATGGCCCCGCCCCAGCGACCGCCGATATTGGCCATGTCGGCGAACGGGCTCTTGAGCAACTCCTGGTAGTCGTCCCAAAGTGGCATGTGCCAGGCTCTGTCATAGGCTTCGTCGCCAGCGTCGATAAGTTCGCGGGCCAGGGAATCCTTGTTGGCAAACAGGCCGGTCGCCACGCTGCCCAGAGCCACAACGCAGGCGCCGGTCAATGTGGCGACATCGATCACCGTGTCCGGGTCAAAGCGTTCGGCGTAGGTCAGCGCATCGCAGAGGATCAGCCGCCCTTCGGCATCGGTGTTGAGGATTTCGATGGTTTGTCCGGACATCGAGGTCACGATGTCCCCGGGGCGCGTTGCCTTGCCATCCGGCATGTTTTCGGTCGCCGGTACGACGACGGTCAGATTGATCGGCAGGGCCATGCGGGCAACGGCATGCATGGCACCCAGCACACTGGCGGCACCACACATGTCGTATTTCATTTCATCCATTTCAGCGCCGGGCTTCAGTGATATGCCGCCTGTGTCAAAGGTGATGCCCTTGCCAACCAAAACGATTGGTTTTTCGGACGATTTGCCGCCTTTGTGGCTGAGAACGATCAACTTTGGCGCCTGATGCGAACCTTGGGCAACGGCTAGCAAGGAATGCATGCCCAGTTTTTCCATGTCGGCCTGTTCCAGAATCTCGCAGCCCAGCTTGAATTCCTTGGCCATGGCAAGTGCCTGTTCGGCTAGATAGGTCGGGTGGCAGACGTTGGGGGGCATGTTGCCCAGATTCTTGGCCAATGCCACGCCTTCGGCTATGGACAGGCCCTGGCTTAATGCTTCTTCCGCGGGCGCCAGTTCATTGCGCCGCTCGACGCAGAAGGTCAGTTTGCGAAGCGGTCTGCGAATGTCTTCCTTCTTGCTCTTGAATTGCTCGAACTTGTACGTCGAATCCAGCGCGACCAGTGTCGCCTGGCGAATTCGCCATCCAATGCTGCGTTTCTTGACGGCGAGCTCGGTCAGGAAAATGGAGGCGTCGAAAGCCCCGGTTTCATTGAGCACTTTGACCGTGGTGCCTATCGCCCCGGTGAATTCCTTTTCCCGGAAATCCTTTTCCTTGCCAAGTCCGACAAGCAGAATGCGGTCGCACAATGTACCGGGCACGTTGTGCAGCAGGAGCGTGCTCCCGGACTTGCCCTCCATGTCGCCGCGCCGAATGATGTCGGCAATGTGGCCGCCGGATGCCTTGTCCAGCAGCTCTGCCGGAAGCGTCAGTTTTCGTGATTCGAACACGCCAACAACGACACAGGCGCTGCGCTGTTTCTCCGGGCTGCCACTTTTTATGCTAAATTCCACAAGCTGCTCCTGGTCAAGGAAATGTCGGTTTCTGAGGGATTATCCTCGCATTTTTTTCGGTTTCGTCAAAGCATGATATTCGAACGTGCCGCACGGCGTGAGTTTGCTCAGGCGGCTGCTGGCATCAGCGTTGCACTGTTGGCGATCCTGGCTTCCATATTGTTGATCCGTCTCCTCAAAGAGGCAGTCGGCGGTCGCATTGCGCCTGAAGCAGTTGCCTCTCTCCTTGGCTTTGCCTTGCTGAATCTGATGCCGCTCGTGCTGAGCCTGATGCTCTTCGTGTCAATTCTGCTGAGCCTGTCGCGTGCGTATCGCGATTCCGAAATGGTGGTCTGGTTTTCCTGCGGGATGCCACTGACAGCCTGGCTGCGACCTGTGCTGGTATTCGCCTTGCCGTTTGTGCTGGTCATTGCATTGCTGGCCGGCTTCTTGTCGCCGTGGGCCAATTTCAACACCGCTCAGTATCGTCAGCTGCTTTCGGCCAGAAGTGACATATCTCAGGTCTCTCCCGGCATCTTTCAGGAGTCGAAAGCAGGCAAGCGAGTTTTCTTCGTCGAGGCCGTGACCGAAGGCGAGGCGCTCTTGGGGAATATCTTCGTAACCAGCGTTCAGGATGGGAAACTGGGCGTGGTGGTCTCCGATCAGGGGTATCAGGAGTTTGCCGAAAATGGCGATCGCTTTGTGGTCTTGAAGAACGGGCGCCGATATGAAGTCGAGCCTGGAACCCCTGAGTTCCGGGTGATGGAGTTTGAGCGGTATCGCATTCGTACGGAGGATGCGGTGGCAAAGCCGACGGAAGCGCTACCCAACCGGATGTCGATGCCTGATCTGCTGCTGGACGATAGCAACAAGGCGCGGGGCGAACTCCTCTGGCGCATTGGAATCCCCGTGTCGGCGCTGGTTCTGGCCATGCTGGCAATTCCGCTTTCTTACGTCAATCCTCGTGCTGGTCGTTCGGCAAACATGTTGATCGCCGTCCTGATTTATGCGATCTACAGCAATTTGCTGTGGGTAGCCCAGGCTTGGGTGGCTCAGGGAAAATTGTCGTTCTGGATCGGGGTGTGGGCCATTCACGCTGTCATGCTGGTTCCGCTTGTGCTGCTGTTTTACCGACGTATTGCCGTACGCATGCCGTGGCAAGGGAAATCCTGTGTTTAGGATCAATACGCACCAGCGCTATTTGATGCGCGAGGTCCTTGCCGCCATTCTTCTGGTTTTGCTCGCCTTTCTGGCGCTGTTCAGCTTTTTCAACTTCATTGACGAACTACGGAACGTGGGGCGGGCAGATTACACCGCAGGGCGCGCCGCGCTCTTTGTGGCACTTGGCTTGCCCGGACTCGTGTACGAGTTGATTCCGATTGCTGCACTGATCGGTACCTTGTATGCGCTGTCGACATTGGCCAGGCATTCCGAGTTGACGGTGTTGCGCGCGTCGGGGTTGGCAACATCCGACTTGTTGATGACGCTGTTTCGTGCAGCTGCGCTGCTGGCCCTGCTGACCTTTGTTTTTGGCGAGGTGCTGGTGCCATTCAGTGAGCGGCTTGCTCAAGAGGTCAAGGCAAAGGCGTTGAGCAAAGTGATTGCGCGCAGTGGCCTCGAGAGTGGATTGTGGATCAAGGATGGGCGCAGTTTTATCAATATCCGCAAGGCGAATCCGGATGCCACCCTGGAAGGGGTAAGAATTTATCGATTCACTCCGGAAAATTCGCTGGAGTCGGTAACCGATGCCCAAGAGGCCCAATTCCATCTGCCGGACCACTGGCAATTAAAAGATGTCGTCAGAACCGTACTGGAAGGCGATACCGCTCGTGTCGAATCAAGCGAAACCCTTGACTGGCATTCTGCGGTTAACCCCGACCTGCTGGCCGTCTTGACTGTTGCTCCGGAAAAGATGTCACTTTTCGGCTTGTTCAATTACACCCAGCATTTGGTCGAGAACAAGCAAAAGGCCGAGCGTTACCAAATCGCGCTCTGGAAGAAACTGGTTTATCCCCTGGCAGCGCTGGTGATGGTTGCATTGGCGCTACCCTTCAGCTACTCCCATGACCGTGTCGGCGGCGTCAGTCTGAAGATTTTTGCGGGCGTCATGCTGGGCATCGTTTTTTATGCCCTCAACGGCCTCTTCTCGAATCTCGGCGTGATCAACTCCTGGCCTCCGTTTGCCAGCGCAACAGCGCCTGCCGTGCTTTTCCTCTTCATGGCGATGGGCATGCTTTGGTGGGTTGAGCGGCGCTAGTCAGTTCGCGCTGACAATTCTTGTGCCCGCAATCCTGTCGTGCAGAAACTGGCCATCCTTGTCGATCAGGGCCCAGGCGATACCCAGACCAAACAGCAAAATGCTCGGCCAGGCCGCAAAGTAGCGCAATACTGCTTGCAGAGGGCGGAGTGCCGCGCCATCGGAATTGGCTACTCGCAGTTTCCAGGTTTTCATGGGCAATGTTTGCCCGCCGTTTATCCAGCACCAGACAAAGTAGAACAGCAGCAGCAGCAATACATGCAGCCATAGTATTCGCGGCGACGGCGAGAACTGGAATCCGGATAAGACAATCTGCGGCAGCAGAAAGCCGATCAGCAGGATTGAAAATACGACGAGACTTTCGTACAGCATGCACACCAGACGTCGTCTGATGCCGGGGAGTGGGGTGAGCATTAGTGCTTTGTGGATTCTGTGATGATGGGCGTCACAACTGCCGGGCCGTCTGCTGTGCCAGGTCCTGTGGTGGTGGTCCCGTTTTCTGCAGGCGCCGCTGTCAGTAGTTTGGAGGACTTTCCGCCTTCACGCAGGCGCTGCTGTTGCTCTGGCGGAAGGTTCGAGTAGGCGTCCCATTTTTGCTTTACAACCTGCTTCTGTTCAGGCGGAAGCTGGTTGAAGTCCTTGTAAGAACTTCTGATCTTGGCCCGTTGTTCTGGCGTCAGACTCGCCCATTCACGCATTCTGTCCTGCATGCGTTGCTGATCGACCTGTTGCAGCCTGGGGTAGCGATCAGCGATACCCAGCCATTTTTTCTTCTGGATGTTCTCCATCTTGTCCCAATCCTTGGCGAGCGGGGCAAGAACTTCTTTTTGCTGGTTTGTTAACTGGATCCATCCCGGTTGTGGGGGCGTACCAAGTATCGCCGTTGTCGGTGGTTCGACGGCGATCACTGTGGTCAGTGCAAATGAGAGCGCTATTCCTCCGAGGAGTCGTCTTTTAACCATTCGAAGAAATCGTTATCCAGAAAGGCATCGGGCGGAAGGTCATCGGTTAGCAAGGCGCTATCGACTTCCTCTAGTTCGGCAACATATTCCATGCTGTGCCAGTAAAACGAAATCCACATACCGAGCAGCAGGGCTGCCACCGCAAGCAGCTGCTTCAGGTATGGGGCATAAGGGCTGGTTCTGACTGCGTACGAGGCTGCCCCTGCGACAACAGCTTGTGGCGCAACCTGTCTCTGGTGCGCCAGCGCATGATGGCGTGCAGCTTCCAGCCGTCTCGAGGCAGCAGCAGATATCTCCGGTAATCCCTGGTTCAGCGTTTGCCGAATCCGATATGCGTAACGTTCTTCGTTCATAGCTTTATCCCTTTTGCCGACAGGGCGGCTGCAAGCGCGTTGGTGGCACGCGAGCAATGGGTTTTGACGCTGCCTTCTGAGCAGCCCATCGCCGCAGCGGTCTCTGCGACGTCCATGTCCTCCCAATAACGCATGAGGAAGGCTTCCCGTTGACGTGCGGGCAGCTTTTTTATTTCCTCTTCGATCAAATTGAGCGTTTGGGCCTGCTGTAGTTTGCTTTCTGGGGTTTTGGGGCCGGCATCGTCTTCATCGGCAGCCAGGGTTTCCAGTGGATCGTGGTCTTCGTCATCGTCAGGGGAAAAAGCGGAGAGCAGCGTCGTCCACATCGAGCGGACCTTGCTTCGGCGGTAGTAGTCGCGGATGGTGTTCTGCAATATCCTCTGGAAGAGCATCGGATACTCTTCGTCGGGGCGATCGCCGTACTTTTCCGCCAGTTTGAGCATCGAATCCTGAACGATGTCCAAGGCGGCGTCTTCGTCGTGTACCGCAAACATCGCTTGCTTGAATGCGCGGCGTTCAACGGATTCGAGAAAACTGGAAAGTTGTTGGGGTGATGACAGGGTCGTCTCTTCCGAAAGATCTTGAGCATTATAGGGATACACCGGGAAACCTTGACCGAAAATGGTCGGTCGATTAAGGTTACGCCCTTTTACGCGATAGCTTTTTTTAGGCTCAAGAATGATGATCAGCGGTGCAGAAATTGTAATCAGGTGCCTGCAAGAAGAAAAGGTCGATTGTGTTTTCGGATACCCCGGCGGTTCCGTTTTGCACATTTACGATGCCCTTTTCAAGCAGGATCAGGTCAAACACATTCTGGTTCGTCACGAACAGGCAGCCGTACACGCGGCCGACGCCTATTCGCGGTCATCGCAGCGGGTCGGCGTGGCCTTGGTGACTTCCGGGCCAGGTGTGACCAATACCGTGACCGGTATTGCTACAGCTTACATGGACTCCATTCCGATGGTCGTCCTGACCGGCCAGGTTCCTTCGTTCTATATCGGGCAGGATGCTTTCCAGGAGTGCGATACGGTCGGCATCACACGGCCGTGCGTTAAGCACAATTTCCTGGTCAAGGACGTCAAGGATCTGGCTGTTACCATCAAGAAGGCGTTCCACATTGCCTCGACCGGCCGTCCGGGTCCGGTGGTGGTCGATATCCCCAAGGATATTACCGCCCAGATGTGCGAGTTCGACTATCCGAAGACCATTCAGATGCGCTCCTACAACCCCGTGGTCAAGGGGCATCTTGGTCAGATCAAGAAGGCTGTCCAGATTCTGCAGGAGGCTAAGCGCCCGGTGATCTACACGGGCGGCGGTGTCATCCTGTCGGATGCGGCCGAGCAGTTGACCAAGCTGGCGCATAAACTGAATTTCCCCGTCACCAACACCCTGATGGGCTTGGGTGGCTATCCGGCGACGGATAAGCAATTCATTGGCATGCTGGGTATGCATGGCACCTTTGAGGCCAATAACGCAATGCATTTTGCCGACGTGATTCTGGCGATCGGCGCACGTTTTGACGATCGCGTGATTGGTAATCCGGAACATTTCGGTGAAGAGAAGCGTCGCGTCATCCATATCGATATCGACCCTTCGTCGATTTCCAAGCGCGTGAAGGTCGATGTACCCATCGTCGGCAATGTGCCGGATGTATTGGAAGAAATCATCAAACTGATGGATGGCGGTTTCAAGACCGATCCTGAAGTGGCCAACTGGTGGAAGCAGATTGACGAGTGGCGTGGCCGTGATTCGTTGCGTTACAAACAGTCCGAACACATCATGCCGCAGTTTGTGATGGAAAAACTCTACGAAGTGACTGGCGGCAATGCCTTCATTACTTCGGACGTCGGCCAGCACCAGATGTTTGCCGCGCAATATTACAAGTTCGACAAGCCGCGCCGCTGGATCAACTCCGGTGGTCTGGGCACCATGGGCGTTGGCCTGCCGTACGGCATGGGCGTGCTGATGGCCAACCCGGATGCGCAGGTGGCTTGTGTGACGGGCGAAGGCTCGATCCAGATGTGCATCCAGGAACTGTCGACCTGCAAACAGTACGGTTTCCCGATCAAGATCATCAACCTGAACAACGGCATGCTGGGCATGGTCCGTCAGTGGCAGGAAATGTTCTATTCCAAGCGCTATTCGCAGTCTTATGTGACCTCACTGCCCGATTTCGTCAAGCTGGCTGAAGCCTACGGGCACGTCGGCATGAAGATCGAAAAGCCGGAAGATGTCGAGCCGGCCTTGCGCAAGGCCTTCACCGAGCACAAGGATGATCTGGTCTTCATGGACTTCATCATCGATCCGGGCGCTAACGTCTTCCCGATGGTGGCGGCTGGCAAGGGGCTGACTGAAATGATCCTCGCTGAAGATCTGTAAGCGGGGAGAGGAAAAACTATGCTGCGACACATCATTTCCATCCTGATTGAAAACGAATCGGGCGCACTTTCCCGTGTGGCCGGGCTGTTCTCCGCCCGTGGCTATAACATTGAATCGCTGACCGTGGCACCGACGGAAGATCCCTCGCTGTCACGGATGACCATCCTGACTTCAGGCTCCGACGAGGTGCTTGAACAGATCACGAAGCAGCTCAACAAGCTGGTGGACGTGGTCAAGGTGGTCGATCTCTCCGAAGCCGCTCATGTCGAGCGCGAACTCATGCTGATCAAGGTTCGCGCAACCGGCAAGGATCGCGAAGAGATGAAGCGGATGGCCGATATTTTCCGTGGTCGCATCATCGACGTCACGGAATCGACCTATGTCATCGAGTTGACGGGTGCCAGTTCCAAGCTCGATTCCTTCATTGCCGGGCTTGATGCCGGCCTGATTCTCGAAACCGTCCGTACCGGTGTCTGTGGCATTGGTCGCGGTGATCGTATTCTCAAAGTTTAACTATCTGTCTATAAAGAGGATTTCATGAAAGTTTATTACGACAAGGACGCCGATCTCTCCCTCATCAAGGGCAAGAAGGTCACCATCGTTGGTTACGGCTCGCAGGGCCATGCCCACGCCCAGAACCTCAAGGATTCCGGCGTCAAGGTCACCGTCGGCCTGCGCAAGGATGGCGCTTCCTGGAAGAAGGCCGAAGCGGCCGGCCTGAAGGTCGAAGAAATCGCCAAGGCAGTCAAGGGTGCCGACGTGGTCATGATCCTGTTGCCGGATGAAAATATCCCGCAGGTCTACAACGAAGAAGTCGCTCCGAACCTCAAGAAGGGCGCAGCCCTGGCCTTCGCTCACGGCTTCAACGTTCATTACAACCAAGTCGTGCCGCGCGCCGACGTGGACGTCATCATGGTTGCCCCGAAAGGTCCCGGCCACACCGTGCGTTCCGAGTACCTCAAGGGTGGCGGTGTGCCTTCCCTGATCGCCGTGTATCAGGATGTCACCAAGAAGGCCAAGGACATCGCCCTGTCCTATGCTGCTGCCAACGGCGGCACCAAGGGTGGCGTCATTGAAACCAACTTCCGCGAAGAAACCGAAACCGACCTGTTCGGTGAGCAGGCCGTTCTGTGCGGTGGCGCTGTCGAACTGGTCAAGATGGGCTTCGAAACCCTGACCGAAGCCGGTTATGCTCCGGAAATGGCCTACTTTGAGTGCCTGCACGAACTCAAGCTGATCGTCGACCTGATGTACGAAGGCGGCATTGCCAACATGAACTACTCGATCTCCAACAATGCGGAGTTCGGCGAGTACGTGACCGGTACCGAAGTCATCAACGAGCAGTCCCGTGCCGCCATGCGCAATGCATTGAAGCGCATCCAGAACGGTGACTACGCCAAGATGTTCATCCTGGAAGGCCGTACCAATTACCCGGCCATGACGGCTCGCCGTCGCCTGAACGCTGTTCATCCGATCGAAACGGTTGGTGGCAAGCTGCGCGACATGATGCCGTGGATCAAGAAGAACAAGCTCGTCGACCAGTCCAAGAACTAATTGGCAGGTCGCTGGCTCGACGAGGCGTCGTTGCAATCGCTTGCCGTACTAACGTACTGTCTGCGCTCTTGCGCCTAGCCTCGTCTTCGCTTTGGGCGGTGTGGGTGACCTCACCGCCCTTGTTGTTTGCGGATTTTGATGCTTTCCGGGTGTATCCTTTTCGGATTGCCTGTTGATATGTGACCCATGACTGAACTCAAACCCCGTAAATCGCTGTTCAATCCTGAAGTGAAACGGCGCGGTATTTATCTCCTGCCCAATTTGTTCACTACGGCGGCCCTGTTTGCCGGCTTTTTTGCCATCGTTCAGGCGATGCAGGGTGATTTTGCCCGGGCTGCGATGGCCATTTTCATTGCCATGGTCCTTGATGGACTCGATGGCCGTGTGGCGCGACTAACCAATACGCAATCGGCCTTTGGCGCCGAATATGATTCGCTGTCCGACATGGTCAGTTTCGGTGCGGCACCAGCGCTCGTGATGTACGAATGGGCGTTACGCGATCTGGGGCGTCTGGGCTGGATCGCCGCCTTTATTTACTGTGCGGGTGCTGCCCTGCGCTTGGCGCGCTTCAATACCACGCTGGAAGTAATGGACAAGCGCTATTTCCAGGGCCTGCCTTCGCCGGCTGCGGCGGCGCTGGTCGCCGGCCTGGTCTGGGTCATGATCGAGACGGGCGTGGCTGGCAGTGATGTGCGCTGGCTGGCCTGCGTGCTGACCATTTTTGCCGGCGTGACGATGGTGTCGAATATTCGCTTCTACAGCTTCAAGGACATCAATCTGAAGAAGAGTGTGCCCTTCTTTGTGATTGCAGCCATCGCCCTGGGTTTTGCGCTGGTAGCGTATAGCCCGGAAATCGCCTTGTTTGCATTCTTCGTCATCTATGGTTTGTCGGGCTATGTTCAGGCTGCTATCGGCCTGTTCAAACGCAAGTCCGTGTAGTTCGGAGTGGATATGAAACAGCATCTGGTTATTTTTGATACGACCTTGCGCGACGGCGAGCAAAGCCCGGGCGCTTCGATGACGCGTGAAGAAAAGATCCGCGTGGCCAGGCAACTGGAAAAGATGCGGGTCGATGTCATCGAGGCAGGTTTTGCCGCGGCTTCGCCGGGGGATTTCGAATCCATTCAGGCCATCGCTCACGCCATCAAGGATTCGACGATCTGCTCGCTGGCGCGTGCCAACGAAAATGACATTGGCCGGGCAGGCGAGGCGATCAAGCCGGCGAAGTCGGGCCGTATTCACACCTTTATCGCGACTTCGCCCATCCACATGGAGAAGAAGCTGCGCATGTCGCCGGATCAAGTGGTCGAACAGGCGGTCAAGTCGATTGGTTGGGCGCGGCAGTTTACCGACGATATCGAGTTTTCGGCCGAGGATGCCGGTCGTTCGGAAATCGATTTTCTCTGCCGGATTTTTGAGGCGGTCATCAAGGCTGGTGCCAAGACCATCAATGTGCCGGACACCGTTGGTTACGCCATTCCGTTCCAGTACGCCGAGACCATGCGCCAGTTGATCGAACGTGTGCCGAATTCGGATAAGGTTGTCTGGTCCGTGCATTGCCACAACGACCTCGGTTTGGCCGTTTCCAATTCCCTGGCGGCCGTGCTGGCCGGGGCGCGTCAGGTCGAATGCACGATCAATGGTCTCGGCGAGCGTGCCGGCAATGCGGCGCTTGAGGAAATCGTCATGGCGGTGCGTACCCGTCCGGATATTTTCCAGCTTGAAACGCGCATCGATACGACCCAGATCGTGCCGGCCTCCAAGCTCATTTCGCAGATTACCGGCTATCCGGTGCAGCCCAACAAGGCTGTGGTGGGTGCCAATGCCTTCGCGCATGAATCTGGCATTCACCAGGATGGCGTGCTGAAGCATCGCGAAACCTACGAGATCATGCGGGCGCAGGACGTGGGCTGGTCACAGAACAAGCTGGTTCTCGGCAAGCATTCCGGGCGCAATGCGTTCAAGAGCCGCTTGCAGGAGCTGGGTATCGAGCTGGAAAGCGACGAGGCGGTCAATGCTGCGTTTGCCCGCTTCAAGGAACTGGCCGATCGCAAGCACGAGATTTTCGATGAGGATTTGCACGCGCTGGTTTCTGACGAGGTGGTGACGCCCGAGCAGGAACATTTCAAGCTGCTCTATTCGCATGTGTGTTCAGAGACGGGGGAGATGCCGCACGCCAAGGTCATCCTCAGCGTTGGTGGTGTCGAACAAAAAGGCGAGGCGGGTGGTGGCGGTCCGGTCGATGCGACCTTCAAGGCCATCGAGAGCATTGTGAATAGCGGGGCCGAATTGTTGCTCTATTCGGTCAATGCCATCACGACCGGGACGGATGCGCAGGGCGAAGTGACGACGCGACTGGCCAAGGGGGATCGCGTGGTCAATGGCAACGGTGCTGACACGGATATCGTCATTGCCTCCGCGCGTTCATACCTGAATGCCCTGAACAAGCTGCACTCGACGCTCGACAAGGTGAAGGCGCAAGGCGACGTCTGATCGCCCCCGCAATTGGCAAAAAGCCGCCTCAGCCTGGCTGGGCGGCTTTTTCTATTTTGGGTCCGCGAGTGGCGCGGACGAACAGGATGGTCAGTGCGAAAAGTGCACCGGCCAGGATGGTTTCGGCGATGGCCAGTTGCTGGATCAGGCCATGGTCGCTGGTCGCGCGAAGCAGCCCTTCCATCAGGTAAAACTGGATGAACAGTGACAGCCACTTGTAGGTATAGCGCTTGCCGCGCAGGATGCCGAACAGCGGGATCAGGAGCAAGGCACCTTTCAGCACCATCCATGATCCGCCCGGCCGAAGCGGCGCCAGCCAGCCTTCCCAGGCCAGGCAAAGGAAAATCAGGGCGATGAGGCAGGTACTGGCGGCAATTTGATAGCGGGTGGCGGATTTCACGGTCAACTCAATTTTTTGGCCAAATTTGAAATGCGTTGTCCCTGCAGGAAAGCCAGGCGACTCTCGGCTTCGGTCAGCGTCGGATTACCGTTTGCACCCGCAATGTGGCTCGCACCATAAGGCGTGCCGCCAGCGTTTGTGGTCGATAGCTCAGGTTCGGTGAAGGGCAAGCCCATGAGCAGCATGCCATGGTGCAGCAGGGGCAGCATCATGCTCAGCAGGGTGCTTTCATTGCCGCCGTGCAGACTGCCGCTGGACGTGAAGACACAGGCCGGCTTGCCCGCCAGTGTGCCGTTCTGCCAGGCGGCGATGGTGCCGTCCCAGAAATACTTCATGGGGGCTGCCATATTGCCAAAGCGAACCGGGCTGCCGAGCGCCAGACCGACGCATTCCGCGAGGTCGGCCAGTTCGACGTAGGGGGCGCCGGCGTCCGGAATTGCCGGTTCGGTCGCTTCACAGGTTGCGGAAATGCGGGGCACGGTACGCAGGCGAGCCTGCATGCCGGGGACCGACTCGATACCGGCTGCAATGCGTTCGGCCAGAGCGCGAACTGAGCCGCGGTGGCTGTAATAGAGGACGAGAATGTCTTGCATGGTCGGCTATTATACGGCCCCATGCAAAACCACTCCCGTTCTCGTCGCAACCGCCTCAAGCCCGCCAAGGCGTCCGGCATATTCCGGCGCTTCCATAGCGAGAACATGATGCAGACCAGTTCGGCGCTGGCCTTCACGACCCTGATGGCGCTGGTGCCGCTGGTTGCAGTCGTGTTGTCGGTGGCCGATGCGGTGCCTTATCTCGATACCCTGGTCGCGCGGCTGGACCTGCTGATCCGCGAAGCGCTGCTGCCGCCGGGTGCCGCGGTGGCGATTGCCGGGAATATCGGCAAGTTCTCGCACAAGGCGCAGAGTCTGACGCTGGCCGGTATTGCGGTGCTGAGCGTGACGGCGTTCATGCTGATGCACACCATCGAGCGCGCCTTCAATCACCTCTGGCAGGTCGAGCCGCGTCCGTGGCTGGCCAGGTTGCGCCTATACGCCTTCGTGATGGCTGTCTGGCCGTTCGTGCTCGGCGCCGTGGCGGGTGCGATGTCGTTTGCCGTAACCACCTCGCTGGGCTGGTTTGACGAGCCGATGTGGTTCCGTCGCTTTGCACTGAAGGCAGTGGCTGTCATTCTGCTCGGCCTGTTCTTCTCGTTTTTGTATTACGCCGTGCCGAACGCCAAGGTGACGCGCCTCTCAGCACTGACAGGTGGCATCTTTGCCACGCTGGCGTTCTCGGGGATGCAGAAATTCTTCGAGATCTTTCTGGTCAGTTCGGCCATGCTGAAAAGCATTTACGGTGCTTTTGCGGCGTTTCCGGTTTTCCTGGTCTGGTTGCACCTGTCCTGGGCGGTGGTGCTGTTTGGCGGATTGATTGCCGCCAGTGTCAATCGTCCGGAAAAACGCTGAAGATTTCGATCGCGCTGGTCTGCTCGTCGAGACTGGTGGCACGAACCTCGCGCACTTCGAGGTTGTCAGATTCGATCACTACGACGATTTTTCGCGTGTTTTCGCGCAGCAATCCGGCCGGCAGCACCAGTGACTGGTTCGGGCGCAGCGGGGGCGTCGGTGGCAGCATCAGCCCGGCGACGCTCATCGTTTCCAGCGCATAGCTGTGCGTGATTTCGACGGCAATTGCCTTGGGGGCGATGATCTGCAGGCCCAGTTCGATGTGTTCCGGGTTTTCCGAAACTGCCCAGCGGACGATGCAGACGTGCCAGGTCGGCACGGACTCGGCCTGCTCGTCGAGGGCCTGCAGCGCTACGATGTCGCCAACGCGCAGATGCTGGGTATGTCCCGACATGTGCATCAACGAGTAGCCGTCCGGGCTCTCGTTGGTCACCATCCATTCGCTCAGGTCGTTGGGCAGTTTGAGATCCTTGACCAGATGCCAGAGGTTGCCCAGGCCGGAGCAAAGATTGGCGCGATAGGACTGGCGGCGACGCGAAAAACGACGTTTCGCCGGGTGCCCCCAGAGCCGGTTGAGGCGCAGCAGAATGTTCGGTCCGGAACGGGTGTCGGCAAAGGGCGGCAGGCCGAGCGTCTGGGCCGGCGTTCCCTGCAGAAGGACGGTTCGCATCTTGAGGGCGAGTTCGGCAACCTCGTCGCAGGAAAAATACAGTATCCGCCCGTCGGCTGGCGGAATTCGACGAATCAGCGCGTGGGCCGGGAAGTCCTTGTCGAGATCAATCCAGAATACCCCGGTGCTGTTGAGCGACGGAGTGTCGTTCAACGCAATGGGTGGGGTGCAGTCATGGATGAACTGGCAGATGAACTCCAGCTCCGCGGGCGAAAAAGAGGCCGGCTGGGCCGTTGCGGCAAGCAGGATGCCGATGTAGATCTGCCGGATGTTGGCGCTGCCCTGCGGGCCGGGAAATTCGTCGAGGCCGAGGCGCTGTGCCGTGTAATAGGCCGAATGCAATTGCTGCCAGAGGCCGGGCGCAGTCGGGGCGGCGATCAGATGGCTGATCCGGACCTGCCAGGCTATGGTGTGCATGGCACGTCGCAGGGAGGTGTGCGGTACGCGCGAAGATCCTGTGCCATCCGGATCGAACAGTTCGGCCAGGGTATTGAAATAATCCTGTGTCAGCGTTTCCAGGACGTCCAGCAGGAGACGAACGCGCTGGCGCTGCTTGCGCGAAATGGGGAGCGATACTTCGTGCAGGCGGGGCAGTTCGGCATTGGCAATGCGTTCCGCCTGATTGAACAGCAGGTCCAGCAGCTTCAGGCGCTGCGCATTCGGAACGGCGGCTTCCCTGAGCAGCAAAAGCTGGCGGAACAACTGGTCGGCATCGTCGCCGTCGGTCCTTCCGTGGGCCAGGGCCAGCCATTCGAGAATGCGCTTGACATTAGGTTCAAGCGGGGCTGACGAGGAGTTCTCCGGGAAGGTATGCATGGCTTTTGCAGAATAACAAAATTTTGCGTTCTTGCCAGTGGGGTCTGGCAGCAGGCTTTGATCCCATCGTATTTTCAATGGTCTAAGTGGCTTGTTTTTCCTTGATAAAGCGCTATAATCTCCGGTCTTTTTTCCAGCTAACGAAAGTATTCCAATGGTTGTTATCCGTCTTGCCCGTGGTGGCGCCAAGAAGCGTCCGTTCTACAACATGGTTGTTACCGATTCCCGCAATCGTCGCGACGGCCGTTTCGTTGAGCGTATCGGCTTCTACAACCCGGTCGCTTCCGGCAATGCTGAAGCTCTGCGTGTTTCCGTCGATCGCTTGGCTTACTGGCAGAAGAACGGTGCCCAGCTGTCCCCGACTGTTGCCCGTCTGGTCAAGCAACACGCCGCTCAACAAGCTGCCTAAGTTCTAGTTTTGGCTGGCAACGAGATCGTCGTACTGGGTCGGCTGGCCGACCCTTACGGGATTCAGGGCTGGCTGTGGTTGTACCCCTTCGGCGATGATCCGATGGCCTGGGCGGAAATGCCCGTCTGGTGGCTGTCCCGGGAAGGTGAGCCGTGGCGCGAATGCAAGCTGAAACGCTTGAAGGCGCACGGCGATGGTCTGGTGGTGCTGTTGGATGGCATTGAAGACCGTTCTGCCGCCGAGTCGATGAAGGGGGTGTTGGTCGGGGCGCCGCGCGATGCGTTGCCGACGACCGACAGCGATGAGTTTTACTGGGCCGATCTGATCGGTCTGGAGGTCGTCAATGCGGCAGATGAGCGCATCGGCAAGGTGGTCGGTTTGATTGAAACTGGCGCCAATTCGGTGCTTCGCGTGCTGGGTGACGACAAGGTCGAGCGTCTGCTGCCATTTGTTTCGGCAGTGGTGCTGTCGGTAGAGAAGGAAGCGGGACTGATCCGCGTGGAGTGGGGCAGCGACTGGTGATCCGGTTCGACTGCGTGACCATCTTCCCGGAGATGTTCGCCGCCGTGACGCAGAGCGGGATTACGCGCCGGGCGCTGGAAGAGCAGCGCTGGGTGTGGCAAGGCTGGAATCCTCGCGATTTCGCCGAGAACACCTGGCGGCGCGTCGATGATCGTCCCTTCGGGGGCGGGCCGGGCATGCTGATGCAGCCGGGGCCGCTGGAGAAGGCGATCAACGCGGCGAAGGTGCAGCAGCGTGAGGCGGGGCTGGCGAAAAGCCGGGTCATCTACCTCTCGCCGCAGGGCGCACCGCTCACCCATGAACGGGTGATGCAGTTGGCGACGGGCGATGAAGGGCTGATCCTTCTTTGCGGTCGTTATGAAGGGATTGACGAGCGTCTGATCGAGCGCTGTGTCGATGAAGAAATGTCGATCGGAGATTTTGTGCTGTCCGGTGGCGAGTTGCCGGCGATGGTGTTGATCGATGCCGTTGTCCGCCAGTTGCCGGGTGTGCTCGGAGATGCCGCTTCGGCGGTGGAAGATTCGTTTGTCGGTGGTTTGCTGGATTGTCCGCACTACACCCGCCCTGAGGTTTATGAGGGGGTGGCGGTGCCGGAGGTGTTGATGTCCGGCGACCACAAAAGAATTCGTCGTTGGCGACTCAAGCAGTCGCTGGCGCGTACCCGGAAGCGCCGGCCGGATTTGCTGGCGCACCGCAGTTTGACCGCGGAAGAAGCGCAACTACTCACGGAGATTTCCGGAGAGGAGCAATGCGGTGAGTAAGTTTTTATAAATTAGAGGATCTCACATGAGCAACTTGATTCAACAGCTGGAACAAGAAGAAATTGCCCGCCTGGGCAAGACCATTCCTGACTTCGCACCGGGCGACACCGTCGTCGTGCAAGTGAAGGTCAAGGAAGGTAACCGCGAGCGTCTGCAGGCTTACGAAGGCGTCGTTATCGCCAAGCGTAACCGTGGTCTGAACTCCGCGTTCATCGTTCGCAAGATTTCTTCCGGTGAAGGCGTCGAGCGTACTTTCCAGGTTTATTCCCCGCTGGTTGCTTCCATCGAAGTCAAGCGTCGTGGTGATGTTCGCCGCGCCAAGCTGTACTACCTCCGCGAACGTTCCGGCAAGTCGGCACGTATCAAGGAAAAGCTGACCCGCAAGGAAAAGCCGGTTGCCGCTGCCTGATCAGCGATTTACCGACATTGAAAAAGGGCGCCTCGGCGCCCTTTTTTATTGATTTCAATTTTGGCCAATATTTCCGGTTGACCGTTGAAGCCCCATGGCGGGGCTTCCGTGGCGCGATCAGCCGTGGCTGCTGCTGCGCCGCTTGTCGTTTTCGATCAGCGCGTAGGCCGAATGGTTGTGGATCGACTCGAAGTTCTCGGATTCGACCACGTAGGCGTCGATACGCGGCTCGGCGTTGAGGCGGGCGGCGACGTCGCGGACCATGTCTTCGACAAACTTGGGATTGTCGTAGGCGCGTTCGGTGACGTATTTCTCATCCGGACGCTTGAGCAGCCCGAACAGCTCGCAGGAGGCTTCCTGCTCGACGAGCTGGACGATTTCCTCGATCCACACGAAGTCGTTGGTGCGGGCCGTGACGGTGACGTGCGAGCGCTGGTTGTGCGCGCCGCGCTCGGAAATTTTCTTGGAGCAGGGGCACAGGCTGGTCACCGGGACGACGACCTTGGTCGAGGTGACGATTTCGCCGCTGCAGATGTCGCCGATGAAGGTGACGTCGTAGTCCATCAGGCTCTGCACGCCGGAAATCGGCGCGGTCTTGTTGATGAAGTACGGGAAGTTCATCTCGATGTGGCCGGTCTGGGCTTCGAGCTTGGCGACCATGTCGCGCAGCATGACCGGGAAATTCTCGACCGAGATTTCGCGTTCGTGGCTGTTCAGGATCTCCACGAAGCGCGACATGTGCGTGCCCTTGAAGTTGTGCGGCAGGCCGACGTACATGTTGAACATGGCGATGGTGTGCTGGACGCCGGTCGATTTGTCCTGGACCTTGATCGGATGGCGGATCGACTTGATGCCGACCTTGTTGATGGCGATCTGGCGCGTGTCGGCCGAGTTCTGGACATCAGGGATAGGGGTGTTCGGGGCGTTCATGGGCTGTTCTTCAATGAATTATTGTGGGGTGGTCCGGGCCCGTACTGCACGTACGATGCCGTCCTTGTCGAGGCCGAGTTCGGCCAGAAGCTGTCCTTGCTCGCCGTGGTCGATGAAGCGGTCGGGCAGGCCGAGGCGGATGACCGGCACGTTGATCCCGCGTTCTGCGAGGACACGTTCGATTTCCGAACCGGCGCCACCGATCACAGCGTTCTCTTCGACGCTGACCAGCAGCGAATGGTTCCCGGCCAGTTCAACAATCAACTCGACGTCGAGCGGTTTGACGAAGCGCATGTTGGCGACGGTGGCATCGAGCTCCTCGCCGGCGGCCAGGGCGGCGGACACCAGGCTGCCGAAGGCGAGCAGGGCAACGTCCTTGCCGCGGCGGCGGATGTCGGCCTTGCCGACCGGCAGCGTTTCGAGCGTGGTGCCCGGTACCGCACCCGTGCCGCTGCCGCGCGGATAGCGGACCATGCTCGGGCAATCGAGCGCGTAGGCAGTGGACAGCATCTGGCGGCATTCGGCTTCGTCGGCCGGGGCCATGACGACCATGTTCGGGATGCAGGTGACGAAGGAGAGGTCGAAGGTGCCGTGATGCGTCGGGCCGTCGGCGCCGACCAGGCCGCCGCGATCGACCGCGAAGACGACGGGCAGGTTCTGCAGGGCCACGTCGTGCACGAGCTGGTCGTAGCCGCGCTGCAGGAAGGTCGAATAGATGGCGACGACTGGCTTCAGGCCTTCGCAGGCCAGGCCGGCGGCGAACGTGACGGCGTGCTGTTCGGCGATGCCGACATCGAAATAGCGGTCGGCGTATTCGGCCGAGAAGCGCACCATGCCGGAGCCTTCGCGCATGGCCGGGGTGATGGCGACGAGGCGCGAATCGGCCTTGGCCTGATCGCACAGCCAGTCGCCGAAAACCTGCGTGTAGGTCAGCTTGCCCGGGCCCTTGGCGGGCAGGATGCCGTCGCAGGCAGCGAATTTGCCGACGCCGTGGTAGAGGATCGGGTCGGCCTCGGCCAGCTTGTAGCCCTGGCCCTTCTTGGTGATGACGTGCAGGAACTTCGGGCCCTTGAGCTTCTTGAGGTTTTCCAGCGTCGGGATCAGGGCATCGAGGTCATGGCCGTCGATCGGGCCGTAATAATGGAAGCCGAATTCCTCGAACAGCGTGCCGGGCGCGATCATGCCCTTGACGTGCTCCTCGGCGCGGCGGGCCAGTTCGAGCAGCGGTGGGGCGAAGCCGAGCATGTGGCGGCCGGCTTCGCGGGCGGCGTTGTAGGTCTTGCCTGACATCAGGCGGGTCAGGATGTTGTTGAGCGCGCCGACCGGCGGCGAGATCGACATCTCGTTGTCGTTGAGGATGACCAGCATGTCGGCGTCGGCGACGCCGGCGTTGTTGAGCGCCTCGAAAGCCATGCCGGCCGACATCGCGCCGTCGCCGATGACGGCGACCGTCTTGCGGTCTTCACCCTTGTGCTTGGCGGCGAGCGCCATGCCCAGCGCGGCGGAGATCGAAGTCGATGAATGGCCGACGCCGAAGGTGTCGTATTCGCTCTCGCTGCGCTTGGGAAAACCGGAGACGCCGCCGTGCATGCGCAGCGTGCTCATGCCCTCGCGACGCCCGGTGAGCACCTTGTGGGCGTAGCACTGGTGGCCGACGTCCCAGACCAGACGGTCGTCCGGCGTGTTGAAGACGGCGTGCAGGGCGATGGTCATCTCGACGGTGCCGAGGTTGGACGACAGGTGGCCGCCCGTCTTGGACACGGAGTCGATGAGGAAGGCGCGCAGTTCGGTCGCCAATTGCGGCAACTGCTTGCGGTCCAGCCGGCGCAGGTCGGCCGGGCTGTTGATGGTGTCGAGTAGGCGGTAAGGCATCTCAGAATTGCCGATGGCAGATGAAGTCGGCCAGCTGGGTCAGGCGGGCCGCCCGCTCGCCGAAAATGGAGAGGGCGTCGAGGGCGTCGGCGCGCAGCTCGTCGGCGTAGGCGCGGGCCTTTTCGAGGCCGAGCAGGCTGACGTAGGTGGGTTTGTCGGCGGCTTCGTCCTTGCCGGCGGTCTTGCCGAGCGTGGCGGTGCTCGCCGTGCAGTCGAGAATGTCGTCGACGACCTGGAAGAGCAGGCCGGCGCGCTTGGCGAAACGGTCGAGGTTGGCGCGTTCGTCAGCCGACAGGGGGTTGCCGGCCAGGGCGCCAAGCAGCACGGCAGCGCGGATCAGGGCGCCGGTCTTCAGGGCGTGCATCAACTCCAGCTCTGGCTGGTTGAGCGGTTTGCCGACCGAGGCCAAATCGATGGCCTGGCCGCCGGCCATGCCGCGCGAACCGCTGGCGTGGGCGAGCAGGGCGATCATTTCGAGCTGCTGTTTCGGTTCGCCGATGGGCTGGCTGGCCAGGAGTTCGAAGGCCAGGGTTTGCAGGCTGTCGCCGACGAGCAGGGCGGTTGGCTCGTCGAATTCGACGTGGCAGGTCGGCCGGCCGCGGCGCAGGACGTCGTCGTCCATGCATGGCAGGTCGTCATGGACCAGCGAGTAGGCGTGGATCATTTCGACGGCGCTGGCGACGATGTCGAGCTTGTCCGGCGTAGCTCCGGTCAATTGGCCGGCGGCGTGGGCGAGCAGCGGACGGACACGCTTGCCGCCGCCGAGCGTGGCGTAGCGCATGGCGTCGTGCAGGCGGGCGGGAATGCTGTCGCTGGCCGGCAGGAAACGGGCGAGGGCGGATTCGGCGCGGTCTTGCGTGACGGCCATCCATTCGGCGAACGGGGTGGCGCTCACTGAGCCTCCAGCGTCTGGCGGTCGACGTCCTTGAATTCGCCGTTTTCGAGGATGCGGATCTGTTCTTCGGCGTCGGCGAGCTGGGCCTGGCAGTGCTTCATGAGTTCCATGCCGCGCTTGTAGGCGGCGATGGAGGCTTCCAGTTCGAGTTTGCCGCCTTCCATGCTGGAGACGATGTTTTCAAGCTCGGCGAGTGCCGTCTCGAATTTCATGTCGGCGATGGGCTTTGTGGCCATGTTTTTGGCGATCAAGGAAACACGCGAAAATACTCTATCAAGGGGCGCTCGGTCAAATATCGGGGTAAAATGTTTACCCCTTTTTAACCCCCGCTGGAGCTTTGGAATGTCCGACATGGCGACTGTGTCCCGGTTGGCCCCCGCAGTGTCCCAACTGCCGGTGGACTGGTATTTCGACGAGAAGATTCATGAGCTGGAGAAAAAGCTCATCTTCGATGCCGGTCCGGGCTATGTTGGCCATCAGCTCATGGTGCCGGGCGCCGGGGATTACCGTTCGCTGGAGTGGAAGGACCACGGCCAGATGCTGCTCAACGGCGGCAGCGAGGGGCCGAATGCCGGCATCTGGCAGATGTCGAACGTCTGCCGTCACCGCCAGGCGATCATGCTGCAGGGTTCCGGGACGCTCAACGGCCCGGTGGTCTGCCCGATTCACCGGTGGACCTACGACCAGGGCGGTCAACTGATCGGCGCGCCGCATTTTCCGCAGAATCCCTGCCTGAACCTGAACAAGGCCAAGCTGGAAAACTGGAACGGCCTGTTGTTCAAGGGCCCGCGTTCGGCCAACACCGACCTCGGCGGCATGACTGTCGCGCGCGACCTCGATTTCACCGGCTACAAGCTCGACCACGTCGAGATGCACGAGTGCAATTACAACTGGAAGACCTTCATCGAGGTCTATCTCGAGGACTACCACGTCGTCCCGTATCACCCGGGCCTCGGCAACTTCGTCACCTGCGACGACCTGAGCTGGCAGTTCGGCGACTGGTATTCGGTGCAGAAGGTTGGTATCACCTCGCTCATGAAGGATTCTTCCTCCTCTGCCTACAACCGCTGGCAGAAGGTTGTCCGCGAGTATTACGGCGACCGCGGCGAGACGCCGCCGCAGGGCGCCATCTGGCTGACCTACTACCCGAACATCATGGTCGAGTGGTATCCGCACGTGCTGGTCGTGTCCACGCTGATCCCGATGGGGCCGGACAAGACGATGAACGTCGTCGAGTTCTACTACCCCGAGGAAATCGTCGATTTCGAGCGCGAGTTCATCGAGGCCGAACGCGCCGCCTACATGGAAACCGCCATCGAGGATGACGACATCGGCGAGCGCATGGATCGTGGCCGCAAGGCGCTGCTGGCTGATGGTCGCAACGAGGTCGGTCCGTACCAGAGCCCGATGGAAGACGGCATGCAGCACTTCCACGAGTTCTATCGGCGGATCATGCAGTCGGCCATCGAGTCGCGCTGACATTTCAATTTTGGGCCTTTTTTCCGGTTGACCGTGAAAGGCTCGCTGAGAAGGCGACGGGATCAAAACCGCCGCCTTTTTCCTGCCCGCTAATATCTAATACCTAACAACCAGTCGCCAACACATGCAATCCCTGTGGATGATCGCCGCCAGTTTCCTGTTCGCCTGTATGGGCGTCTGCGTCAAGTTTGCCGCGCAGACCCATTCGGCGGTGGAGATCACCTTTTACCGCAGCTTCATCTCGCTGATCCTGATGTTCGGCCTGGTTCGCCTGAATGGCGTGCCGCTGGCGACACCGCATCTGCGCTGGCAGATCACGCGCGGCACCGTCGGCTTCATCGCGCTTTTCGCCTATTTCTACGCCATTACGTTGCTGCCGCTGGCGACGGCCGTGACGCTCAACTACACATCGGCCATCTTCCTCGCGCTCTACCTCGGTTTCGCCGGCATGCAACTGCGCAAGGGCATCATGGGCGCGCTGGTGCTCGGGCTGATCGGCGTCGTGCTGCTGCTAAAGCCGACCTTTCATGCCGATCAGCTGGTCGGCGGCCTGATTGGCCTTGGCTCCGGCGTCATGGCCGGCATGGCCTATTTCAGCGTGCGCGAACTCGGCGCGCGCGGCGAGCCGGAAATGCGCACGGTGTTCTATTTTTCACTGGTCTCGTCGGTCGGCGCCGGCGCCTGGCTGGTTTTCAGCGACATTCACGCGATTGATCTGAGGAGCGGTCTGCTTCTGCTCGGTGTCGCTGGCTTCGCGACCGTGGCGCAACTGGCCATGACGCGGGCCTACACGCGGGGCAAGACGCTGATGTCGGCAGCCCTCGCCTACAGCACGGTGATCTTCTCCAGCCTGTTCGGCATGCTCTTCTGGGGCGAGACACATGATGCCTCGGCGTGGCTGGCCATTGCCCTCATCATCCTGTCGGGCGTTGCCGCCAGCCATTTTTCCCGAGCCAGTACGTCGGCATAAAGACAGCCAATCCGGCTAGAATGCCGCCGATACGCTAACTGTTGCCGGGAGAGGTTGTGGACGACAAGGGAATGTTGCTGATGCTGCTGGCCGCCGTCGGGCTGTGGCTGGCCGTTCAGGGGGCAAGGATCGTCGCTGCCATCCTGCAATTGCGGCGCATGCGTTTTGCGCCGGCCCGGGCAGAGGTGGTGGGACGTGAAGGCATGCCGGCCGGGGTGGCGATGCTGCTCGATCCGGTGGGCGAGGCGTTGGCGGGCCTGGGCTTTCAGTATGAAAAGACCCTGTGCGCTCCTTCCATGCTGCGCAATGGCCAGCCACCCGATTCCTGGCAGGACATCTATCGACATCAGGGCAATGGCTGCCGGGCGAATATCCGTTGTTCCGAGGCGCCGGAACCCGGCCTGCTCGTGGCGGTCATTTTTACTTCGGTATGCAATGGCCAGACGCTGCGCACGGAGAATCGCATCGTTCATCTGGAATTGCCCCATCCCCCTGACTTGCATGTCGAGGATGCGCTGGCTGACAGTCTGGAAGCGCATTGGCTGCGTCACTGCCAGCGGCTGCCGGAAGGGGGCGGCGATCTGCTGTCGACAGCGGGCGATGAAGATCTCGACATTGCCAGCCGCTATATCGACAACTGGCAACGAAGCGGTGTCATGGTCAAGATCGGCGAGTATTGGCAACCGACCTGGCTTGCCGCCTGGCGCTTCCTGCGCCAGGTTCTGGCCGGCAATCGTCGCGTTGCCGCCTTGCCGCCGATGGCAGTGGTAGAAACGGTCGAGCTCCGACAACTCGCCGATCGCATGGTTTGGGCCTACCAGGAGCGTTTGGTGGCCGATCTGGGCATGTCGACGCGGGGCAAGTGGTTCTGGTTCCTGTTCAGCCTCGTGCTGGGATTTGCCGCCTTTGCCTGGATGGATTCGCTGCGCTTTGCCGGACTGCTGCTCGGCGTGCTGCTGGTGCATGAGTTAGGTCACGCGCTGGCCATGCGGGCCTTCGGTTACCGGCAACTGAGCGTGCTGGTCCTGCCTTTTCTCGGCGCCGTTGCCATGGGGCGCAAGGACGATGCCGGCCCCTGGCAAAAGATGGTGATGTTGCTGGCCGGCCCGTTGCCGGGTTTGCTGGCGGGGGTGGTCTGCCTGCGTCTGGCGATGGCAGAGCCCGGACAAGAAGCGTGGCTGATGGAGGCGGGCAGCATCCTGCTCGCCCTGAATCTATTCAACCTGCTGCCATTTTCGCCGCTCGACGGCGGCCAGATTCTCGATACCTTCCTGTTCGCCCGGCGACCGCGGTTGCGGCTGGTTTTTCATTTTCTCAGCGCCTTGGCGCTGGTCCTGTTCGGTTATTACCTCGAAAGCGCGATTCTCGCCGGTCTCGGACTGATTCTCATGGCGGCCCTGCCATTTGCCTGGCAGCGGGTTGCACTGCTCCGCGGCATGGCTGGGGTGAGCGACGCCGATGGCGCTGCCGCGGCCATTCTGGGTCGTCTGCATGCCGTTCCGGGGCCGCGTTGGCCGGCGTTTTCCCTGCGCATGCAGACGCTGCGTCTGCTCTTGCCGTGGCTGCGCGGTCGTCCGCCCAAATGGACTGAAAGCCTGGCCGGCGTGGCGATTTACCTGCTGGTACTGGCCTCGCCATTGAGCCTGCTCTGGGGGACACCTGGTGCCGATAAGCTGACGCGCTGGGGTGGGGAACTGGTTTACCAGTGGTTGAATCCGCCGCCCGACTGGGTGGAGGAATTGGCGAATGCGACCACGCCTGCGGCGCGCTGGCGGGTTTTGTACGATGCTGGCCAGTGGTTTGTCGAAAATGAGCGTGACGAAGAGGCACGAGCGCGCTTTCGCGAGGCCTTGGCCGAGTCCGAAAAACTGCCGGTGGAGGGAGAGGGGCATCTGCATCGACTCGATACCCGCATCGCCCTGGCTCGTCTCGCCAGGGATGCCGATGGCAAGGAACAATTCGTGGCCCTGTTGCCCGAATTGACCGCTTTGCCTGTGGCTGAACAGGGGCGCCTGGCGGATGTTCTGGAGGCCATCGCCTGGCAGGAATACCGGCAACCGGAGAAGCGGGCCAGTAGACTGCGCCAGGCGATTGAAGTCCGTGAACGCCAGCCGGCGTCCGAGGACAACTATTCGCTGTTGAACGACCGCCTGGAATTGGCCCGACTGATTGATGCCACCGGCGATACAGTTGGCGCGGAGCGCCTGCTGCGCGCGAATCTGGCGCGTGAGAATGAATACCTGCGCTGGATGATGCAGCCCTATGCCTGGTTTCTCCTGACTCATGGCCGGCCGGAGGAAGCCAGGCAATGGCTGGAAAAGGCGCCAATCGCTACTGTAGGCTCGATTCAAAGTGCGGAGGCCTTGCCCTGGGCATATCTCGCCCTGCATCGGAATGGAGAGGCACAGGCACTTTTTGAACAGCAACTAAAGGCAGTCACACAACGGCAATGGCAGCCGGAACGGGCGCGCCTGGAGGTCCTGCTTGATCTGGTGCATGGCTCGTTGCGCCCTGAAGAGGCGGATCGCTGGCTGAAGGAGGTGCTGGCCAGCAAGGAAAAACTGGGCAAGGATTTTCGCTATGTCCGGCGAAGCGTTCGCCGCGAGGCAGAGGAGAAAAAGTGGGAGAGCCTGCGCGGGCAAGCGCGGATGGCCGTGCTGGACCGTTTGCCGGGTGCTGACGAGGCGCGCCGCGAAGAGGACGCCAGCAGCAATTCGTGCCGGCAGTGACTCGCCTGGATGCCACTGTGGCAGGGATTTGGCGTTAAACTGAACCCAAACAACAACGGAGCAAAACCATGATCGTCATCGACCACCAACCGAACCGTGTCAGCGTTGCCGTGTTCGGCGAATTTACCTTGGCCGATTACAAGGAATTCGAGGAAGTCGTCAATTTCAAGGTCCAGTTCGAAGGTCCGGTCGATCTTTGTTTCGACCTGAGCCAGATGGCGGGCCTGACGCTGGACGTGGCCTGGGAGGAAATCAAGTTCTCGCGGGCCCATGCCAACGATTTCAAGCGCGTTGCCGTGGTCACCGACAGCCAGTGGGTGACGTGGAGCGCCTGGATTTCGCAGACCTTCGTCAACGCCGATGTCGAGGTCTTCGATAACGCCGACGAAGCCAAGGCCTGGCTGGGCTGATCCCATGAGCTACACGACGCTGGTCGATGTCGCCACGCTGCAGGCGCATCTCGACGATCCGGACTGGCTGGTCGTCGATGTCCGCCACCAGTTGGCTGATACCGCGTACGGCGAACGTGTTTATGCCGTGAGCCACATTCCCGGCGCCGTCTTCCTGCATTGCGACCGCGATCTGTCCGGGCCGATGACCGGCTGCAACGGCCGCCATCCGCTGCCCGATCCGGAAAAACTGGCGCAAAGGCTGGGCGAAATCGGCATCGGCGCAACGACCCAGGTCGTGGTCTATGACGACGCCCAAGGCATGATCGCCGGGCGCTTGTGGTGGCTGCTGCGCTGGCTTGGGCATGACCGTGTGGCGCTACTCGACGGCGGCCTGCAGGCCTGGCAGACGGCGGGTGGCACGCTGACCGGTGTCTTGCCGACATTGGCGCCACGCGCCTTCGTCCCGCTGCGTCGGGATGGCCTGGTCGATGCTGCCTTCGTGCTTGAAAGCATCGAGACGCCACACATGCATCTCGTCGATGCGCGCGGTCCGGACCGCTTCCGCGGCGAGAACGAGACCATCGATCCGGTTGGCGGCCACATTCCCGGCGCGGTCAATCGCTTCTTCAAGGACAACCTGCTGCCGGACGGGCGTTTCAAGCCGGCGGCCGAGCTACGCGCCGAATGGCTGGGCATTCTGGCCGGTTCGCCAGCGGATCTTGTCGTGCATCAATGCGGCTCGGGCGTCTCGGCCTGCGTCAACATGGTCGCCATGGAAATCGCCGGCCTGCCCGGTTCGCGCCTCTATGCCGGTTCGTGGAGCGAATGGTGCGCTGATCCGGGTCGCCCGGTCGAACGCTGATCCGGCACGCCATGGAAAGCCCGAAAACAGGCATTCTGCTTCTTGCGCTGGTGGCCGCCACCACGGCATCTGGCGCCCTTCTCGGCTGGCACTTGCGGCCGCCGGCGGCATCTGTCGAAGCGGCGAAGCCTGCCGCCGAGGTTTCGGATCGTGCGATGGAGAGCCCGGTGCCAGGCGCGCCGGGCAGCGATAAGCCGCCAGCCGCGGCCCAATAGGCGGCCGGGCTACCCCTCCAGCCGGGCAAGCGCCCAGGCCACATGTTCGCGGACCAGCGCCGACGGATGGTCGGATTTCATTTTTAGCGCTTTTTTCCGGTTGACCGTGAGATTCGCTGCGCCCGAGGACGAGGCGGGCAGGTTGCCCAGCGCCACGGCGATGTTGCGCAGCCAGCGTTCATGCCCGATGCGGCGGATCGGGTTGCCGGCCAGCCGCCGGTCGAATTCCGCTTCCGTCCAGTTGAACAGCTCGATCAAGGTCGCCGTATCCAGGCCGTGGCGCGGGGCAAATTCCGGGTCGCCGGTCTGCGCAAAGCGGTTCCACGGGCAGCATGTCTGGCAGTCGTCGCAGCCGTAAATCCGGTTGCCGATCAGCGGGCGGAATTCCTCGGGAATCGGCCCGGCCAGTTCGATGGTCAGGTAGCTGATGCAGCGCCGGGCATCGACCTTGTATGGCGCAACGATGGCGCCGGTCGGGCAGGCGTCGAGACAGGCCGTACAGGTGCCGCAGTGCTCCTCGATGGGTTCGTCGGGCGGCAGCGGCAGGTCGGTGTAGATGTCGCCGAGAAAGCGCCACGATCCTTGTTTCGAGAGCAGTAGCGTGTGCTTGCCGCGCCAGCCGAGGCCGGACTGACGGGCGAATTCGACTTCCATGACCGGCGCCGAGTCGGAAAACACGCGGTAGCCGAACGGCCCGATCTGCGCGGCAATCGCGTCGGCCAGCTTTTGCAGGCGGCTGCGCACGACCTTGTGGTAATCACGCCCCTGGGCGTAGCGTGAAATGGCCGCTTGATCTGGTCCTTCGGCCGTTTCGTGGTGGGGAAGGTAGTCGATCACGGCACTGATGACGGTGATGGTTCCGGGTTGCAGTTGCGCCGGGTTGGCGCGCAAATCGGCATGGCGGGCCATATAATCCATCTCGCCGTGGCAGCCCTCGGCCAGCCATTCCCGCATTTTGTCGACAGCGGCGCCCGGTTCGGCCCGCGCCACGCCAACGGCAGCAAAGCCGAGTTTCCTGCCGGCCTCGCGGATTTTTTCCTTGAGCGCCGCGTAATCCACCGTGGAGTCCTGATCGTGCATAGCCCCGATGTTACCGCCGTTTTCGAATTGCCCGACGAGGCAGCCACCCAGCATCTGGGCGAGACACTGGCGCCATTGCTGCAACCGGGACTGGTCATTTTCCTCGAAGGTGACCTCGGGGCGGGCAAAACGACGCTTTCGCGAGCCGTCATTCGCGCCCTCGGTCACACCGGTCCGGTCAAAAGCCCGACTTATTCACTGGTTGAAGTTTACGTAATTTCGAGCTTATACTTATATCACTTTGATTTTTATCGTTTCGAGTCACCTGAGGAGTTTCTCGATGCGGGCTTTGATGAATATTTTAATGACGCTGCAATCTGCCTTGTCGAGTGGCCGGAGAAGGCTGCTGGCTGCGTCCCGTCGCCAGACCTGCGGTTGCGTATTCATCATGCAGGTGTCGGGCGTGTCCTCGAAGCCGTGGCAGATTCACCGAAAGGGCAGGCATGTCTAAACACGCTCATCCCAGCCATGGGCGCCGCCAGCTCCTCCGTTACGCCGGCGCCTCGCTGATCCTCTCCGTTACGCCGCTGGCCGGCGCCGCGGCCAAGCTGCCGTCTGTCCTCGCCGTCCGTATCTGGCCCGCCGCCGATTACACCCGCGTTACCCTCGAACACGACGCACCGCTCAAATTCACCCATTTCACCGTCGAAAACCCGGATCGCCTCGTCGTCGACATCGAAGGCGTCGAGTTCAACAGCGTCCTCGACAGTCTGGCCCGCAAGGTGGCGACCGACGACCCCAACATCAAGCTGCTGCGTGCCGGTCGTTTCAAACCGGGCGTCGTTCGCTTGGTCATGGAACTCAAGGGCAAGGTCAATCCGCAGGTCTTCACGCTCGAACCCGCCGGCGAATACGGCCGTCGTCTGGTCCTCGACGTCTATCCGGTCAATCCGCCCGACCCGATGATGGCGCTGCTCGAAGGCCGCAAGGATGGCGTCGAGCCGCTCAAGAACGAGCAGGATTTCCAGATTGCGCGCCAGGATGAGAACGCCGCAAGGAAGCCGGAAAAGCCGATCGAAGCGCCGGAAATCCAGACCAGCAAGAAATCCGGCAAGCCGATTGTCGACCGTCTGGTCACCATCACGCTCGATCCCGGCCACGGCGGCGAAGATCCCGGTGCCATTGGCAAGGCCGGCACCTACGAAAAGAACGTCACGCTCGAAGTCGCCCGTCGCCTCAAGGCGCGCATTGACGCCGAGCCGAACATGCGCGCCGTGCTGACCCGCGATTCCGATTTCTTCGTGCCGCTGCAAATGCGCGTCCAGAAGGCCCGGCGCATCCAGTCCGACCTCTTCCTGTCGATTCACGCCGATGCCTGGATCAAGCCGGACGCCAAGGGTTCGTCGGTTTTCGTGCTGTCCGAAAAGGGCGCGTCGAGCACACAGGCCCGGCTGCTGGCCCAGAAGGAAAATCAGGCCGACCTCATCGGCGGCGTCAATATCGGCAGCAAGGATCTGTTCCTCGCCCGCACGCTCCTCGACCTGTCGCAGACCGGCACCATCAACGACAGCCTGAAACTCGGCAAATACCTGCTCGGCGAGCTGGGTTCGATCAACACGCTGCACAAGGCCCATGTCGAACAGGCCGGCTTTGCCGTGCTCAAAGCGCCGGACATTCCGTCCGCGCTGATCGAAACGGCGTTCATTTCCAATCCGGAAGAGGAAAGCCGCCTCAACGACGATGCCTATCAGGAAAAGCTGGCCGGGGCGATCGTGCGCGGCATTCGCCAGTATTTCATCAAGCATCCGCCCGGACCGAAGGCCAAACTGGCGCTGCTCGGCTAGGAATCTGCGATCTCACGGTCAACCGGAAAAAACGGCCAAAATCGAAATACCGTTACCGGGGTGGAGCGTCAGAACAGCTCCACTTCGCCCTTGGCGATTTCCTTGGCGGCAACGTCGCCATTGGCCACCAGCGTTTCATAGCAGTCGACCCGGTTTCGCCCGTTCCGCTTGGCGAAATAAAGCGCCTCGTCGGCTCGATCAATGACATCCGTCGGCGTGTCGTTTGGCTTCAATACGCTGAAACCAACGCTCACCGTGATGCGCCCGACGCGGCTGAACATCTGGTTCTCGACGTTGGTGCGGAAGCGCTCCAGCGTCGCGAACGCGTGCTTTTCCTCGGTGGGTTGCAGGAGGGCGACGAACTCCTCACCGCCAAAGCGGAACAGTTGATCGTCGAAGCGGAATGAATGGCGCATTTCCTGCGCCATCATGATCAGCACTTCATCGCCGATCAGGTGGCCGAAATTGTCATTGACCTGCTTGAAGTGATCGATGTCGCAAACAGCCAGCCAATGGTTGCTGTCGGGTGTGCCGCGCCGCCGGCTTTCGGGGCCGCTGAGCATTTCATCGCTGGCGGCTTTGCCCAGCAACTCAAAAAGGTGCTTGTCAAAGGTCTTGCGACTGGCCAGGCCGGTCAGGGTGTCCGCTTCGCCGTAATCAAGCAGCGAAATGTGGTTGCCGAAGTATTCGACCAGGCCCATCAGCGTGACGCGTTGATCGGCAGAGAATTCGTCGGTCAGCGTCAGTTCGATCAGATAGATTGGCTCGTTGAGGCGGATGACCGGGAAAACGATACGGTGCGTGCCGTCTTCGAGAAAATCGATGACGGCCGACAGTTCCTTGCGGCACCGATGAAGCAAGGGGTCGCGTTCGATCGGATGGCAGTAATGGTGATCGGGAAGATAGGCATTACGAAGGAACTGACCGTTCTGCCCGTACCCGGCACAGGCGAACACCACGGTTTTCTTGTTGCCCGTGTAGCACCGGTAGATGGTCAGGTTTTGCGGCTGAAACAAGTCCAGCAAAGTATCAACCATGGCTGAGTTGATCTCGGTTCGGTCGCGACGGGCCGAGATTTGAACCACATGGCTGATCAGTTCAAGCATGAATAGGGCTGGGCATCGATTTTGTTAAACTGGTTAAGTATAGCGAAAATGTGGTTTTAGTGTTTTTTCATGCGCTTGGACTTGCTTGGCGCAATGCAATCATTAGGTATCCGTCGGGTGCCTTAAATCGTTATAATTCAACGTTTTTCCCGCCAATTTGCCTATGCGTGTCTTTCGCGGACATTCGCGTCCTGTTCCTGCTCCCGTTGCGCTCGCCATCGGCAATTTCGATGGCGTTCACCTTGGGCATGCAGCGCTGGTCAAGCGTCTGGTTCAGGTGGCCGAGGGCAGCGATCTGGCGCCGACTGTGCTGACCTTCGAGCCGCATCCACGCGAGTTCTTTTCGCCGGCATCCGCCCCTGCGCGCCTGACGACCTTGCGCGAGAAGCTGGAATTGCTCGGTGAATGCGGGGTCCGCCAGACGATGATCTGTCCGTTCAATGCCGCGTTTGCTGCCTTGTCGGCGAGCGACTTCGTTGAACAGGTTCTGGTTCGTGGTTGCCGGGTCAAACACCTGATCATCGGCGACGACTTCCGCTTTGGTCGGGGACGCATGGGCGATTTCGGCTTTCTGCAGGAGGCCGGAAAGCGTCTGGGATTTGCGGTGGAAGCCATGGGCAGCGTGCTGGCCGATGGCGAGCGGGTATCGAGTTCGGCCGTTCGTCGAGCGCTGCTTGCCGGTGACATGGAACATGCCGCCCGTCTTCTCGGTCGTCCTTACATCATCGATGGCCAGGTGTCGCACGGCCAGAAGCTCGGGCGCCAGATCGGGTTCGCCACGGCTAACCTGCGCATCAAGCACAACCCATTGCCGATGACCGGCGTTTTCGCCGTAGAGGTCAGCGGCCTCGGCGCCAAACCCCTGCCGGGGGTCGCCAATCTGGGTATCCGGCCGACGGTGGGCGGCACGCGCCCCTTGCTGGAAGTCCATCTTTTCGATTTTGATCGCGACATTTATGGTGCGCACATCTCGGTGCGCTTTGTCCATAAGTTGCGCGACGAGCAACGTTTTCCCAATATTGACGCCCTCAAGGCGCAGATCGCGGCCGATGCCGCGGCGGCCCGGGCTTTTTTCGAGTTGTGAGCAAGCAAAATGGCTGATTACAAAGATACCCTGAACCTGCCGGATACGGCTTTCCCGATGCGCGGCGATTTGCCCAAGCGCGAGCCGCAGTGGGTTGCCCAGTGGCAGGAGAAAAAGCTTTACCAGCGCATCCGTGAGGTTTGTGCCGGTCGTCCCCGCTTCGTGCTGCACGATGGCCCACCCTATGCGAACGGCGATATTCACATCGGCCACGCCGTCAACAAGGTGCTCAAGGACATCATCGTCCGCTCGAAAACGCTGTCTGGTTTCGACGCACCCTACGTGCCCGGTTGGGACTGCCATGGCCTGCCCATCGAACATCAGATCGAAAAGCAGCACGGCAAGAATATTCCCGGCGACAAGGTTCGCGAATTGTCCCGCGCCTACGCGGCCGAGCAGGTTGAGCGTCAGAAAAAGGACTTCATCCGCCTGGGCGTGCTGGGTGACTGGGGCAATCCCTATCTGACCATGAACTACGCCGCCGAGGCCGGTGAAATCCGCGCGCTGGGCAAGATCATGGAGCAGGGCTATCTCTATCAGGGACTGAAGCCGGTCAACTGGTGTCTGGATTGCGGCTCGGCCTTGGCCGAGGCTGAAGTCGAATACGAGGACAAGTCGTCGCCGGCCATCGATGTCGCATTCGAAGTGCACGAGAATCATGCCGAGAAACTGGCGCATGCCTTCGGCCTCACCCATCTGCGCGGACCGGCTTTTGCCGTCATCTGGACAACGACGCCCTGGACGCTGCCCGCCAATGAGGCCGTCAGCGTGCATCCCGAACTTCAGTACGATCTCTACGAAACGGCCAAGGGTTCGTTGATCCTCGTTCATGAACTGGCTGAAGCCTGCCTGCAACGCTATGGCCTGGCGGCCGAGATCGTTGCCTCGTGCAAGGGCGACAAGCTCGATCAATTGCTGCTCAAGCATCCGTTCCAGAATCGCGACGTGGCGATCATCTGTGGCACGCATGTTACCACCGAGGCTGGTACCGGTCTGGTTCATACCGCACCGGCGCATGGCGTCGATGACTACAACGTCGGCAAGAAATACGGCCTGCCGGTCAATAACCCTGTTGGCAACGATGGCCGTTTCATCAGCACCACGCCCGCCCTGTCGGTCGGTGATCTGGCCGGCAAGACTGTCTGGGAGGCGAATCCGCTGGTACTGCAGGAACTGGAGTCCCGCGGTCGCTTGCTGAAAAACGAAAAAATTCAGCACAGCTACCCGCACTGCTGGCGGCACAAGACGCCGATCATCTTCCGCGCCACGACGCAGTGGTTCATCGGCATGGAGAACAAGACGAATGAAGACGCGTCGACACTGCGCTGGATCGCCGAGCGTGCCGTCGACGAAACGCAATTCTTCCCGGCGTGGGGCCGGGCTCGTCTCGAAGCCATGATGAAGACCCGTCCCGACTGGTGCGTGTCGCGTCAGCGCAATTGGGGGGTGCCGATTCCATTCTTCCTGCACAAGGAAACCGGACTGCCGCATCCGCGCACAGCCGAATTGATCGAGCAGGTCGCCCAGCGCGTTGAAAAGTCGGGTATCGAAGCCTGGTTCAGCCTGGACGCAGCGGAACTGCTGGGCGCCGAGGCGGAGCAGTACGTCAAGATGAAGGATACGCTCGACGTCTGGTTCGATTCGGGAACGACGCACTGGCACGTCATGCGCGGTTCGCACGCGGCCGAACACAGCTATCCGGCCGATCTTTATCTTGAGGGCTCGGATCAGCATCGTGGCTGGTTCCAGTCGTCGCTGCTTTCGGGATGCGCAATCGATGGCCGGGCGCCCTACAAGGCCTTGCTCACGCACGGCTTTGTGGTCGATGGCAAGGGCCACAAGATGTCCAAATCCAAGGGCAATGTCATTGCCCCGCAGCAGGTTTCCGACAAGATGGGCGCCGATATCCTGCGCCTGTGGACGGCGTCGACTGATTATTCCGGCGAATTGACGATTTCCGACGAAATTCTGAAGCGGGTGGTCGAAGGCTATCGCCGCATCCGTAACACCCTGCGCTTCCTGTTGGCCAACGTGTCGGATTTCGACGCCGCTCAGGACATGTTGCCGGTTGATCAATGGCTCGAAATCGATCGCTATGCCCTGGCGCTGACCCGCGAACTGCAGGATGGTTGCCGCGCTGATTACGACCGCTACGAGTTCCATCGTGTGGTCCAGGCCTTGCAGACCTTCTGTTCCGAAGATCTGGGCGGTTTCTATCTCGATATCCTGAAGGACCGCCTCTACACGACGGCGCCAAAGTCGGTGGCCCGTCGCTCGGCCCAGTCGGCGCTATGGCATGTCACCCAGGCCTTCGTCCGCCTTCTTGCCCCCATCACGGCATTTACCGCTGAGGAGGTCTGGCAGGTATTGACCGGGAACGCAGACGATTCGGTGATGTTCCAGGTCTGGCACGAATTGCCTGCGCAGACGGGTGAGGGCGATCTGCTGTCGAAGTGGGCTCTGATTCGTGCGGTTCGCGCCGATGTGACCAAGGCGCTCGAGGCGCAACGCGAAGCGGGCAAGATCGGCTCGGCCTTGCAGGCCGCTGTCGAAATTCACTGCGCGGGCGAGAAATTCGATGCCCTGTCGTCACTGGGTGAGGATTTGAAATTTGTGCTTATTTGCTCGTCGACCGTAACAATCCACGACGAGAGCGAACAGGTAATCGCGACGCCGCTTGAATATGCGAAGTGCGAGCGTTGCTGGCACGTTCGTGAGGATGTGGGCGCGAATCCGGCGCATTCAGGCTTGTGTGGCCGTTGCATCAGCAACCTGCATGGTAATGGCGAGGAGCGTGCGCATGCCTAATGCAGGGCGCTGGTATGGACTGGCCGGAGTCGTCATCGTCCTCGATCAGTTCAGCAAGTGGCTGGTGCTGGAAAATATCCGCTTCGGCGAAACGATCTACGTTGCGCCATTCTGGAACTGGGTATTGACCTTCAATCCGGGTGCAGCATTTAGCCTTCTCGCAGACCAGCCTGGTTGGCAGCGCTGGTTATTTACTGTGCTCGCCCTTGGCGTTTCCGGCTGGATTGCTTTCATGCTCCGCCAACATCCCCAGCAAAAACTCCTGTCCTTGGCGCTATCTCTGGTGATGGGGGGCGCTTTGGGCAATGTGATCGATCGGGTGCGCTTCGGTGCCGTGGTCGATTTCGTTCAATGGCATGCCGCAGGCTACTACTGGCCGGCATTCAATGTTGCTGACTCCGCGATCACACTGGGAGCAGTTTTGCTCGTGATAGAGCAAATGACTTCAGCCAACAAAAAAGAGATTTCCAGATGACCCAAACCGTTCGTTCCGACAGCTTCTTGACCTTGCATTACCGAATCAATGCACTGGACGGAGAAGAATTTCTGTCGACCTTTGACATGAGCCCGGCCACCCTGCAAATGGGGAGTGGGCAACTGGTTGAAACGCTGGAGTCCGTGCTGATCGGCTTGCCTGCGCATGAGCGATTCGTCTTCGAACTCGAGCCGGCTCAGGCCTTTGGCATGCACAACGAACGCCTCGTCGAGCGTATCGCCCGAAACGGTCTGCCTGCCGACATGGAACTCAAGGAAAATTCCGTCGTCGAATTCACCGCACCGAATGGTGGAACGTTTGCCGGTTTCTTGCGCGAGTTGGACGCCACGCACGCCTTGTTCGACTTCAACCACCCGATGGCCGGAAAAACGATCCGCTTCGAAGTGGAAATTATCGGAATCATGTAAATGGAAATCATCCTGGCCAACCCCCGCGGCTTCTGCGCCGGCGTAGAACGCGCCATCGCCATTGTCGAACGCGCCCTGGAAAAGTTCGGCGCACCGATCTACGTACGCCATGAGGTTGTGCACAACAAATTCGTCTGCGATGATTTGCGTGCAAAGGGTGCTGTGTTTATTGAGCAGTTGAGTGACGTACCCCAAGGTAGCACAGTGATTTTCAGCGCTCATGGCGTATCCAAGGCTGTTCGTCAAGAGGCTGAGGAACGCGGCCTAAAGGTCTTCGATGCTACCTGCCCGTTGGTGACTAAGGTTCACGTCGAAGTTGGGAAAATGAGAACTCAAGAGAAAGAGGTGGTCATGGTCGGCCACAAAGGCCATCCGGAGGTTGAGGGAACAATGGGTCAGTCTCCAAATGGCATGTATCTTGTCGAAACGGTGGAGGACGTTTTGAACTTGAAGGTCAGGGGAGCGCAAGACCTTGCCTATGTCACTCAGACTACTTTGTCGGTTGATGACGCGTCTATTGTCATCAATGCACTTAAAGCAAGGTTCCCAAATGTTAGTGGCCCAAAAAAGGACGATATTTGCTACGCCACGCAGAATCGACAGGATGCCGTCAAAGTACTTGCGCAACGCTGTGATGTAGTCGTCGTGGTAGGTAGCGCAAATAGCTCCAATTCTCGCCGCTTGAGCGAGGTTGCGCTCAGTTTCGGCGTGCCGTCAGTATTGATAGATGGTCCCGATGAACTGGATCCAGCATTGTGGGCAAACAAGAATGCGATTGGAGTAACAGCAGGGGCATCAGCTCCGGACGTTCTTGTTGCCCAAGTGGTTGAAAGGTTGCAGTTCCTTACCTCCGGCCGTGTTCTTCAGGTTGAGGGGGTAACAGAAAACGTAACCTTCCCCTTGCCCAAAGAACTTGTAGCAAATACTAAATAAGAGCTACCTCCAGCATTCCGGGAGATTGGGAGTACGAGTTCCGGCTTGATCAACATTTAATACTCCGCATGTATCCGCTGCCTGGGACCCGATAGGTACTGCATTTAACGAATACGTATTTGCTGCAGGGGCTGCATTGAACTGGAACTGATAGAAATTTGCCAGTTCATTCTGACATGGAGTTATCGGCAGAACGGCATTCGTGTACATCATGTTCGTTGAATAGAAGCGCTCCATAAACTGCCCCAACTCCAGCATGCAACCAGAGGCTGCAATTCGATGGGTTCTCCGGATGGAGTTTTGATAGCTGGGGTAAGCGATTGCTGTGATGATTGCAATAACAGCTACGACAACCATCAATTCAATTAATGTGAATCCAGTCTGTGTTCGTTTCATCACCACTTAATCCCTCGTGATTTCGCGCCAAGAAACGCGCTTGGTTTTCTTTGCTCCGGTATTGATCTTTATGCTGGTGACGTTACCGGACGATCCACCTGCACCAAACAAATCGCCTATGACGCGCCCTTTGGTTGGCATGCCTATACCCAGGTCTACGGAGCCCACCAAGGCACCCAGCAAGGTGTCGTTGGCAAAACTGTTGTCATTGTTGATGTCCCAAAAACCATTGGTCAGACTTGCACCGGTATATGGATTAATCGCGTTGACATAGCCTTTCCCGCCCGGTTTGCATGGGTCATTGATAGGAATAACAGAGCTGAAAATCAGGACTGGCTCCGCAAGGTTGTAGACATCTGCAGATGTAGTAACTCGTTCGCCTTCTGCTACACCAGCCGATGTTTTCAGGTCCAAATACCAGCCAGATTTTCCGACCATGTCGTTAGCTACAGCCGAAGAAAAAGTTCGGACTGTTTTGCCGGAAAGTAGTCCGTTTGCGGCTACGGTACGCTGGGTTAATCCAGCGCGTCCGCTTAATTGAACGTTTGTGTCAATTAGGCCGTAAAGAGTCTGAATTTGTGCGTCAGTTGGGTCAGTACTTCTGAAATACGCTCCCGTTCCAAAAATTACAAATCGTTTCCCGAAATTTGCATCTGATGAAACGTCATTCTTGACTACCGTAATCGGGACGGTGATTGGCTGAACTGAGTTTGAAGGATCTTTCGCAACGTAAAATGGTTGTGGTATTGCGCCTGTTTTGAAAGAAAAATCCCAGGCAGTCGGATTCGCACTGGAAAGATCGATTTTCCAGACATTTCCCTTGAGATCTCCAGCGTAGATGTAGTCAACAGTCCCATTGTTATCAGCATCAAATATTCCAGGTGAGGCCAATCCATTGTTACCGCTTACTCCAGTATCCAGTTTTTTGATTAGTGAGCCTGTCGCTAGGTCAAATATATAGAGTACTGCGCTTTCGTTCGTACTGTTGTATCCATTTCCGACAATTGCGGCAATCGTGCCATCGTTCAACTTTGCAATGATTGGAGTGCCGATGATGTAGCCAAGATCATTGTCAGTAGCGCTGAAATATTCCCACAATACGTTAGTGGCGCCAAAGCTAGATGGTGAAGCGACGTCTAAGCCAAACAAACCTTTTCCGCCACGTCCCAAACTGGCAACTAGATAATTGTGTGCCGGCGTCAGTGTTTGGGGTGACACCGCAATATCGCCATCAACAAAGTAGGTGTGTGTATATGCAACCTGGGACAAATTGACGAGTTTGGGCATGACTGCGCTAGGAATGTATGCAAACAACTCAGTACCTGTTGTTGCATTAAATGCATGCAGCATTCCATCATTGGCTCCGACCAGGACAATATCTGAATCAGTGACGTAGGTCGGTGAGGAATCGACAATATCTCCAAGAACCGTGCTTCGGTTGCGTAGGGTCCCACCATTTTGCTGTTCTTTGGTACGAACGCCACGAACGTAGTCCAATACGTCGGCGCTTGTCAGTAAGGTTTGGTCCGCAGCAGTTAAATTTGCCCATTGAAAGGAAACGACGCTTCCGCCTGATCGGGTAAAAATTTTTCGTGATGCTGGTGACGGAATATTTGAAGAAGCAACCCAAGTCGGTGTCGCGGCAACACCACTTGATGTAATTGCGAATGCTTCAAGTTCGCCAGACCACTTGCTGCTGTCAAACTTAGCATTGAACACTTTAGTGTTTGTCGAAATTTGCGTACTGTTTGCCGCGATTGATGCCGCAGAACCCGTACGTTGCGCAATGGAATTTAGAGTGTCTGTTAAAGCGGTTGCGAATTGGGTTGGATTTTGTGCGCTAAAAAATCCCCCACGTCCATTAACGGCAGCATGAACCAAATCGTCCAACAGCGCTGGATTTGTCGTGGGTTGCGGCCAATTGATGGTGGCGCCAGTGGAAATGGCCGCAAAAGCTGCTGTTGGACTAACAGATCCGGACACACCTAGCCCAACGCCGAAAGTAACCATGTGCTGCCAAAAAGCAGGGTCTGCTGAGTTTGGCGGCACTTCGTTGGCAAGAGTGGTGCGCAAGTCGTTCTTCCAGTAATACATGGCAACATCTGCGAGCGTATTGCTCCAAGCATCACTAAACGGCGAATTAGGCGTGTAGAGATAACTTTGGCTATTTGGGCCGGTTATGGCCTGACCTGTGCGATCACCCGCAGTATTGTCATTGTTTAACCGGGCATTGGCAGTGCTTGCTGCGGCACCGTTCCAATATCCGTCGGTCATTAAGATTGAATAGCTTTGGCGGCATGTTAGTTCCGTACCACCTGCAATGCCTGGCGTGGTGCTCCATGGACCTCGCGTGTCGGCGCGGCTGTAGTATTTCCCGACATCATCCAAAGCTTTACGCAATGGAGTCCCCTGTGCAGGAATAGTCCAGTTATATAGATAAGCGAAAAAATTGGTGCGGTCCGTCCCTGTGAATTTTCTAACGCCTTGAATGACGGTATCGGTTGTGACGCCATCTACGCTATTTCCTGTGGCATTGATTGTCGAAAATCCCGGTCGGACATTGGAACCCTGGTTGGCAAAGGCTCGGCCTATACCAGCCCGAGCGGTCAGAACGCGTGCTCGGTAATAGCTATACCAGTTTGCAAAATTCTGGATTTCCTCTTGGTAGCTGCAAAGATTTGCAATCGTCTTACAATCAGTTCGCGCCGCCGCCTTTGGATAGGTCGGGGTCGTTGATCGTATCTCTACCTTGGTATAGCTGGTGCCTGCCGTAATTGCCCCTCCGTTATAGTTAAAATAAGTTGCGGGGTAATATGTTCTGGTTGCATTTCTGTAGGCGGAGTCATTGTCAAGCCACGTCGCAGCCTGAGTGAGATCCTGAGTTAAGTTACGAAAGCCTGCTCCCTGATTGGCCGGATTGTGGTAAGCGCGCGTTGGGTCGGCAGGCAACCAAAGAGAACCGTCTTCCTTGCTCCACGGGAGATAGAGGATGGTCGGGTCATAGTAAATTTTGTTATGCGCGGACGAGCGCAAAATTCTTGCCCAACGATTTGCCGTGTTTGTGTCGACTGTTACGTTGTTATAAAAGGATCCGCCGAAAATTGATGTTGTCGTGGGATAGATGTAGTTGATGGGATTGGTTACCCCATTGATATCGTCAGGCAAATAGTCCCATTGCATCGATCCGGAGTCGTCCAAAATCATCATGATGTTGGGTTCAGCTGAATTCACTGCTTGCAATGGGATATTGGGTATCGTCAGAGCTGCTACAGACATAGGGCTATGCAGGATTGTCAAGGCCAAGAATGCTGCGATGGGCCGAATGGCGAAGCTGCGGGAGCAATTTCGAGTCATGATGTGGTCTCCGTGCTCTATGCAAAGTCCGGTTAATTAGGTTGAACAGAGAAAACTGATTGGAGCATTACTGTCGCTCTACCGGCCATTTGGACTCGGGCGGTAATTCGGTAGCGATAGAAATTGCAATATTGTTGGCCGGGAGGAGCCGGATATCCCGCAGAACAGGGGAGCGAGCTATCAGGGTCTGGAAATTTCTGATTACAGTCTCTGTCAAAGTTAGGTCCCACCGGTGTCGTGCAGACAGCAGTTCCAACTGGGCGCAATATCTCGATAAAGTATTGTGGCTGGGAGGCTCCTACTGCACCAATCAAAATGTTCCCGGTTTGGCTTACGATGGCAGGAAGGCCCGTGTATGTGGTCCAGCTATTGAAAGCGGAGTTTTGCCAACGAGGGTCACAGTCTGGATCTGGTGTTGAACAGAGTCCGTTGGCGCAACGATTTACTGCAGCAGCATTACATATTCCATCGGCAATATATTGATCTGTGGGGATTGCCGCGTTGGCCGTCTGGGACTGAATGCGAGCCTGTTGTTCTCCTTCGCGTAGAGCAGCCTCTGCGAATTGGTATGCCAAACTGCGATCATGGCTTTGTGATGACATTCCTTCCTGTTGGGTCACCGTGCGGACGGTTGATAAGCCCACCAAAGACAATACAACAAGAAGAATCAACGAGATCGCAAGTGCAACGCCTTGTTGTCGGTTGCCCAAGCCTAGAGTGGGCGAGCGAAGCTCTGGAAAGTTAATCATGGGTTGTATTCCCGATTACGCAAATATATTGTCTCGTTGAGTTCTGTATCAATCGTCTTGGGGTTGCCTGTCGCAGGATCAATGCCAACCTGATCGCGGCTGCTAAGGGAAAGTTGAATGCGTACAGCTTCAACTCGTGGCGATGTCAACACGAACGGCCATGACGCGATTTGATTTGCATTTATCCAGGTGCCCGCCGTCAATAGGCCTGTTGCGGGATTTCTTTCAATGTACTGGATTTGCATATTCGTTACGCCTTCAACGACTTCATCAAGGCGCGGCGCCGGTTGTCCGTCAACGCCTAAGCGGAACAGTGAATTGCTGCCCCGGCCGTTGCTACCAACATACCAGAATGATGCTCTGAGTCTGGAGAGAAAAGTGCCATTTGCGTAGGTTTTTCCGAGGTTTGCTTGGATGTTGCCCGGTGCAATTCCACCCGCAGCATGTTCTATGGTCGTATTTGCAGGAACAGGTTGTATATTTGTTGCCTCGAAAATCACGGCATCCATTTCGTCACAAGCCAAAATAACGCTGCCTTGGGTGAAGCCATGCTGATTATTTGTTACGCGAAAACTGGGGGGGGCTGCACCACTGTTATGCTGGGCTGCTACGACGGTTTCTCCTGCATTTGCACTCATCACGATGATGGCATCGGACCCTGCAAGGCGGTTATTCATAGCGGCGCCTACTGGGACTATCCCATGAGCTCCGTCTCCCGCTGCGCTGTTCTCAAATCCACGTATTGGCCCAGCAGCCCAGTTGGCCCACCAAAGAGCGGCGCTATTGGTTAAATTGTTCGTAACCCGGTTTGCGCCACAAGGATTTCCTCCTGCTGCTCGGATATCGTGGGCAAGAAGTTCGAAGGCCGCTCTGGCGTTCTCCTGAAGGCGTGACTGATTTTCTGCAATCTGGAAGGCCTGGCGGTTGGCGAAAACAACATTAAGTGCTGCGCCGACCAAAAACAGTCCTAAAGCCATTGCAATCATTAACTCGACCAAAGTGAACCCCCTTTGGCGGGGAAGATGATGAATCGTCATATTTTTGATCGAATTTCAAAAGTTTCAACTTGACTGCCACCGGCGCGGCTGTCATCCCAGATAATTCTGACTGTGCACTGACCAGTGATATCGCAATTCACAAAGCCACAGCTAGCCCCGTTGTTACCAAATCTATTTTGGATTGCAGTCAACCAATTGCTTATCGTGTCACCAACAATCGCGCCAGTTGGGGCGGGGGCCGCGCATGTATTGGCCATGTTGTACGCACCTGCTACAGCGTTGGCTCGATCTGCGCGAAGAGAGTCAAGGATAGAGTAACTGAGGATGACTGCCTGAGAGCGCTGAACGCTACTGTGATTTTGCTGCAATGCACGAGCCTGTAGCCCCGCCATGCCTAACAACCCGACTGCAAGAATCACGACGGCGACAAGAACCTCCAGCAAAGCGACGCCCTGCTGATTACTTGCGTAATATAAATGTTCGTGTTTCATGGGTTTGGGCAATTGTTGGGTATGGGATTCAGGGTTGGGCTTTGCATGATCACCTGACCGCTTGCGCTAATGATCAGATCGCGTGCTCGTCGCAGATCACTAATGGTCTGGGAGGTTGTACAGACTTCAATTGTTCCCGTTTGAGTAGCATTGGCAATGGTGCGACTTTGCCCGTTCGAGGCGAAAGAAACATATTGACCAACTGCGGCCTGGCCCTGAATCGCGATATTTGCCGGAGTTGCTGGCGCAACAGAAAGAATCGTCTCTCCGTTGTCAACGATGGCATTGGGGGGGGCTGCATTAGGTAAGCCCATCGGAATTCCGTCTGTAAAAATAATCCACCCTTGATTCCAGCTACCCGCATTGGCACATTGGGCTCCGTTTGCGCTGGCGCAGATCGTGACTCGTTGGCCTCGGCGGATTGCTTCTGAACGAGCTTGAGCCAATGCGGCCAGAAGGTCGTTAGTTGTTGTCGATACGCGCGTTGATGCAATTAAGCTCTCGAAACTGGGGACCGCCATAGCAAGCAATATGGCAAATATTGCTATGGCTATGACTAATTCAACCAACGTGACGCCTGATTGTTTGCTTCGCATTGGTAGTTTTTGTTCTGCAAATGTCATGGCTCTAAGTTCCTTTTCCATGCAGTGAGTCTATTTTGTTTTGGAGCAATATCAATTTCTTGCGGAGTCGGTGGTCGTGTTTATAAGACGGGCGGTTCGTTCTTCGTGTGAATTTGACGAGGAGGCAATCGGAATTGACGATTCAGATGGTTGTGCTTGTATTGAGGATTGGTTTTCAATACAATACCGAATTAAATGTTTTTTTCGGAATTAATCTCATGGCCAACAGCGCACAAGCCCGCAAGCGCGCCCGTCAAGCTGACGCGCAGCGTTCCCATAACGCCAGCCTGCGTTCGACCCTGCGTACCGCAATCAAGCGTGTTCGTCAGGCGATCGATGCTGGTGATAAAGCCGCCGCTCAGGGCGTTTTCCAGCAGTCCGTCGCAGTGCTTGATCGTATTGCTGACAAGAAGATTGTTCACAAGAACAAGACTTCCCGCACGAAGAGCCGTCTGTCTGCTCAGATCAAGGCCTTGGCTGCCTGATCGGGCGCGCGACGCGCAAATAAAAATGGCGCCTTCGGGCGCCTTTTTTATTGCTGTTGCTTGTGCTTTTATCTGTTCTTGTCGAGAGAGCAGACGCCGTCTACGATTTGCAGGTCGTTGTCCTGCGCAAAGTTGAGCATGAATCGGTAGGCCATTGGCTCGATCTCGCCCAGGCGGCCGTCGACGAAAACCGCTTTTTCGCCGTTGTAGTCACCGGGGCCGACGTAAGGGGAGTATTTCATCTTGCGTTCAGCGCCAAAGGCAGACATGACGCCGCAAAGGCGTTCTGCCCAGTCGCTGGGGCGAAATTTTTTTCCCTGTTTGGTTAGGCCGACAATGATGAATGTGGTCGATTCTGGGGTTGTCATTGTTTTACTCTGCGTTTTTGGCGATACGACCTTGCGTTAGCGAATTCTAGCAGAAGCCCGCTGCCTTTCCATAATTGCGGCTGGCAGAGCTTGCTGGTATTGGGTTTTGCGGGGTTTGCCGTTCTATACAAGGCTTTGTTTTTGACCTAAAATCGACGCTCATGCTTCTCTTTCGGGTTTGCTTGGCCTGCTGGGGTGGCGATTGTTCCGGCGGCAATGGCCGCCGTTTTTGTTTTTTGGGGTTGCCTCATGTCGCATGTCATGAATACCTATGCACGGTTGCCAGTGGCCTTTAGTCATGGCCAGGGAAGCCGGATCACCGATACTGAGGGCAAGGTCTATCTGGACGCGTTGTCCGGAATTGCTGTTTCAACGCTCGGCCATGCCCATCCCAGGCTAGTTTCGGCAATCGCCGCGCAAGCCGGCCGCATGCTGCATACGTCCAATTTGTATCGCATTCGCGAACAGGAGTTGCTGGCTGACAAGCTGGCAGAAATCTCCGGCATGCAGGAGATTTTTTTCTCGAACTCCGGTGCAGAGGCAAACGAGGCAGCCATCAAGCTGGCCCGTTTCTTTGGTCACAAGAAGGGCATCGAGAACCCGACCGTAATCGTCATGGAGAAGGCGTTTCATGGCCGGACGATGGCGACCCTTTCCGCAACCGGAAATCGCAAGGCACAAGCAGGCTTTGAACCCCTGGTTTCCGGTTTTGTAAGGGTGCCTTACGATGATTTGTCGGCCGTCCAGGCGGTGGCCGAGCACAATCAGAATATTGTTGCGGTCATGCTGGAGGTCATTCAAGGCGAAGGCGGGATTCATCTGGCTTCGCTCGAGTACCAGCGTGCCTTGCGCCAGTTGTGTGACGAGCATGGCTGGTTGTTGATCTGCGATGAAGTTCAGTGTGGCATGGCGCGCACGGGCAAGTGGTTCGGTTATCAGCATGCCGGTATCCAGCCGGATATCGCGACCCTGGCCAAGGGTCTTGGATCAGGGGTGCCGATTGGTGCCTGCATGGCCGGGGGCAAGGCGGCTGGCCTTTTCGGGCCGGGCAATCACGGTTCGACCTTTGGTGGAAACCCGTTGGTTGCGACAGCTGCGCTGACGACGATTGAAACCATCGAACAGGAAGGGCTGATGGCCAATGCGGAGCGTATCGGTGCCTTGATTCGTTCGCTCATGGCTCAGGCGCTTGCGGGAGTATCTGGGGTCGTCGACATACGCGGTCATGGTCTGATGATCGGCATCGAACTTGATCGGCCGTGCGGCGAACTGGTCACGAGGGCGCTGGCAGCAGGGCTGCTGATCAACGTGACGGCGGACAAGGTGGTTCGCTTCCTTCCGCCGCTGATTTTCAGTGAAAATGATGCCCGCGAGCTGGTCGAGCGCTGCGCACCTCTAATCAAGGAATTTCTGGCGGCCTAAATCATGGCAATCAAACATTTTCTGCAATTCAAGGATTTCACGCGCGACGAGCTTGAGTATGTGTTCGAGCGGACGCGGTGGATCAAGACCCAGTTCAAGTCTTACCAGAAGTACTGGCCGCTTTCCGACCGGACGCTGGTCATGATTTTCGAGAAGGCGAGCACACGGACGCGGCTTTCTTTTGAGGCGGGGGTTCAGCAACTAGGTGGTTCGGCGATCTATCTGAATACGCGCGATTCGCAGTTGGGTCGTGGCGAGCCGGTCGAGGATGCAGCGCAGGTGATCTCCCGGATGAGCGATCTGGTGATGATCCGGACGTTCGAGCAGGACATCATCGAGCGCTTTGCCGCCAATTCCCGCGTACCGGTGATCAACGGGCTGACCAACGAATATCATCCCTGCCAGATTCTGGCGGACATCTATACCTACATCGAGCATCGCGGTTGTATTCAGGGCAGGACGGTGGCCTGGGTTGGCGATGCCAACAATATGTGCAATACCTGGCTGCAGGCGGCCGAAGTGCTGGATTTCAAGGTGCATGTCTCGACTCCGCCCGGGTATGAAATCAATCCCGACCTCGTCGGCAAGATCGACCCGGCGCGTTTCACGGTCTTTGCAGACCCGATGGATGCCTGCCGGGGCGCGGACCTGGTGACCACCGACGTGTGGACGTCGATGGGCTTCGAGGCGGAAAACGAAGCGCGAATCAAGGCGTTTGCCGATTGGTGCGTCGATGGCGACATGATGCGCGTGGCGGCCAAGGACGCGCTGTTCATGCACTGTCTGCCGGCGCATCGCGGTGAAGAGGTCACTGCCGAGGTTATCGACGGGCCGCAATCCGTGGTGTGGGACGAAGCGGAGAACCGCCTGCATGTGCAGAAGGCGTTGATGGAGTATTTGCTGTTGGGCCGCATTCAAGGCTGAACGGCAGGGTTTAACGAAAAATAGGGAACGGAAATGAGCGACATCAAGAAGGTTGTGCTGGCCTATTCGGGCGGTCTGGATACCTCGGTCATCTTGAAATGGCTGCAGGATGTTTACAAGTGCGAAGTGGTCACCTTCACGGCCGACCTGGGCCAGGGCGAAGAACTGGAGCCGGCGCGCACCAAGGCGTTGAAGGCTGGCATCAAGCCCAAGAACATCTACATCGACGATGTGCGCGAGGAGTTTGTCCGCGACTTCGTTTTCCCGATGTTCCGCGCCAATACCGTTTATGAAGGCGAGTACCTGCTAGGCACTTCGATCGCCCGTCCGCTGATCGCCAAGCGCCTGATCGAGATCGTCAATGAAACCGGTGCCGATGCCATCTGTCATGGCGCGACCGGCAAGGGCAATGACCAGGTTCGTTTCGAGCTGGGTGCCTATGCGCTGAAGCCGGGCATCAAGGTCATCGCGCCGTGGCGCGAATGGGACCTGATGTCGCGCGAGAAGCTGATGGCTTACGCCGAGAAGCACGGCATCGAAATCGACATGAAGCACAAGAAGGGCGGCTCCCCGTATTCGATGGACGCCAACCTGTTGCACATTTCCTACGAAGGTCGTCACCTCGAAGATCCGGCTGCCGAAGCCGAAGAGTCGATGTGGCGCTGGACGGTGTCGCCGGAAAAGGCACCGAACAAGGCCGAGTACCTCGACCTCGAATTCGCCAAGGGCGATGTCGTCGCGGTCAATGGCAAGAAATTGAAGGCGCATGAAGTGCTGGCCCTGCTCAACGAGATGGGTGGCAAGCACGGTATCGGCCGCCTCGACCTGGTCGAGAACCGGTACGTCGGCATGAAGTCGCGCGGCTGCTATGAAACCCCGGGCGGAACGATCCTGTTGCGCGCCCACCGCGCCATCGAGTCGGTGACGCTGGACCGCGAAGTCGCCCACCTCAAGGACGACCTGATGCCGCGTTACGCCAGCCTGGTTTACAACGGCTACTGGTGGAGCCCGGAGCGCAAGGCGTTGCAGGTGCTGATCGACCATACGCAGCAGACGGTCAACGGTACGGTCCGCCTGAAGCTTTACAAGGGCAACGTCATTGTCGTCGGTCGCGATTCGAAGACCGATTCGCTCTTCGACTCGACCATCGCAACCTTCGAGGACGACGCGGGCGCCTACGATCAGCGTGACGCTGGCGGGTTCATCAAGCTGAATGCGCTGCGCATGCGTATCGCGGCCAACCTGGCTGCGAAAAAAGCCGGCAAGCCGGCTGCAGCCAAGAAGCCTGCCGAGAAGAAGGCCGTCGTGAAGAAGGCGCCTGCTGCCAAGGTCGTGGCCAAGGTTGTTGCCAAGCCGGTCGCCAAGGCTGTCGTCAAGGCCGTGACCAAGACCGCTGCAAAGCCTGTGGCTAAACCGGTTGAGAAGAAGGTTGCCGCCAAGGCCGCCGCACCGAAGGCCGCTGTGAAGAAGGCACCGGCGAAGGCTGCCAAGCCGGCGACCAAGAAGCCGGCGTCGAAGAAGAAGGCTTAATCGATGGGCGAGGGCACCGTATTCGGCCTGAACGAGGAACAGATCGCGGATTTTTTCTCGACCTGGGGCGTCGGCGCTTTCATCCTTTACATGCTGTTCATCATTGGCGAGATTGCCTACAAGTCGAAGGCCGGCAAGACGGGGACGTTCGTCCTCTTCTTCGTGCTGGCGTTCGGCATGGTCGGCTTTATAGCCAAGTCCGTCATTCAAAAAATCTGGGGAATGTAGATGTCGCAATACGACAACGTTTCAGTGGTCAAGAAGGCCAATGTTTATTTCGATGGCAAGTGCGTGAGCCACACGGTCGTGCTGGCCGACGGCACGAAGAAGACGGTGGGCGTGATCATGCCGTCAAGCCTGACCTTCAATACCGGCGCGCCGGAAATCATGGAAGGCGTCGGCGGTTCCTGCCGCGTCAAGCTCAAGGGCGAGGCGGAGTGGAAGACCTATGGCGACGGCCAGTCGTTCAACGTGCCGGGCAATTCCAGCTTTGAGATTGCCTGCGACGAGCCCTATCACTACGTCTGCCACTTCGGCTGATCAGGAAAAAGCCCGGCACTTCGCCGGGCGGCGTTGCTTGCCCTTGCCGTACCGCTTTGTACTGTCTTCGGGCAAGCGCCTTGCACGGCCAGCGCGCCGGACTTTTTATCCAGGAGTATTCCATGCCGAGCTTTGACTTCACCTCCGAAGCGGACATGGTGGCGTTGAAGAACGCCATCGACGTGACGTCGCGTCAGATCGACAATCGTTATGACTTCAAGGGCACCAGCGCCAAGGTCGAACTGAACGAGAAGGACAAGGTCATCACCCTGTGGGGCGATTCCGATTTCCAGCTCGACCAGATCAAGGACCTGCTGTTCCCGGCCATGGAAAAGAAGGAAAAGGAAAGCGTCAAGCGCCTCGATCACCAGAAGGTGATCAGCGTTTCCGGCAACAAGGTGAAGCAGGAGATGAAGGTCAAGGACGGCATCGACAGCGATCTGGCCAAGAAGATCGTCAAGCTCATCAAGGACGGCAAACTCAAGGTTCAGGCCTCGATCCAGGGCGATACCGTGCGTGTCCAGGGCGCCAAGCGCGACGATCTGCAGGCCTGCATCGCGACCATCACCAAGGCCATCACCGATTTTCCGATTAAATACGGCAATTTCCGCGACTGATCGCGATTCGACGGTCAACCGGAAAAAACGGCCAAAATCGAAATCGGGCAGCGCGAGCTGCATGTTTCATTTAGCGCACCAGGTTCCTGATCCAGACCGAGTAAAGTTGTTCTGAGAGTTGGCGCATGACCGGCAGCTTCTCGGTAATCTCGCCCAGCATGGTTTCCGGTGTCTGCGCGCTGGGCTGGTCGGCTACCGACAGCGCTTCATCGGCCCATTGCTCGCACCAGGTGGCGATCATTTCCGGCGTCATTTCGACATGGCACTGCATGCCCAGGTGGGGGCCGAGCACGAACATCTGGTTGGCGCAATAACCGTTGGCCAGCAGGCGTGTGGCGCCGGACGGAATGCTGAACGTCTCGCCATGCCACTGGAAGATGGTGCCGGGACGACCGGCAAACGGCCCGAGCCAGTTTTTGGCAATGGCCGAATCTTCGCCGCCCGCCTGGCTCCAGCCGATTTCCTTGACCGGGTTGCGCGTGACTTGTCCGCCCAGCGCCTTGCTCATCAGTTGGCCGCCCAGGCAATGCCCGATGACCGGAAGGTTTTTCGCCACCGCATCGCGAATCAGAGCGCAAACCGGTTCGATCCACGGCAGCGGATCATTGACGCTCATCGGTCCGCCCATGAAGCACAGGCCTGAAAAGCCATCGGCCAATTCCGGCACGGTTTCGCCTTCGTCAATGGCGATCAATTTCCATGGAATGCCGTGCTGCTCAAGGAATATGGCAAAATATCCCGGACCTTCAGTCGGGGAGTGGCGAAAGATGGCAACAGGTAGCATGGCGGCAAGGGTATCCCGGAAAATGTATCGGTATTTTACGCTGCTCGCACTATTGCCTGCCGCAGCCATGGCGCAGGAAGTCGGGCTTGCCGGCATCATGGGCAGCAAGGCCATGCTCATGATCAACGGCAGCGAGCCGCAGGCCGTGCCGATTGGCAAAACGGTCGATGGCGTCAAGCTGCTGTCCATTCAGGATGACCAGGTGATGATCGAGATCGGTGGCAAGAAACGCCCGCTGCGCGTTGGTCAGCATGCCGTCGGCGTTTCTGGCGGGGATGGCTCGGGCAGGATCATCATGACGGCCGATGCCCAAGGGCATTTCTTCACGACGGGTACCCTCAACGGTACCTCGGTCCGCTTTCTGGTCGATACCGGTGCCAGCATGATTTCGCTGGGCGCTTCTGACGCCCGGCGTGTCGGCCTCGATTTCAACCGCGGCGAAAAAGCCCTTTCCAATACGGCTAACGGCCAGGTCGTGGTCAGCAAGGTGAAGATCGATACCGTGCGGATCGGTGATGTGACGATGCACAACGTCGATGCACTGATTCATCAGAACGAAATGCCGATTGCGCTGCTCGGCATGAGTTTCCTCAATCGCATGGAAATGCAGCGCGATGGCAGTACCATGACACTGAAAAAAAGATTCTAGGAGAGAGAAATGCCGCAACGAGATCAGGAAATCGCGCTTTTGCGCAATGAGTTGGAAATGCTGATGGGCGAGCGGCAGGCATTGTTGCGCGTGGCAGGGGCTGCCGCGGTCATGATCGCCAGCCTGGACAGCAAGCGCTTGCCGGTCAGCGCAGTCGAGTCGGCCGATCTGGTATCAACCACCATCAACGATCTGACCGAAGAAACACTGCAGGATGCGCTGGCTGCGGTCAACGCTGAAATCGAGGAAGATTCTCCATCGGCATGACGGTTGATCTGGAGCGCCTGCGGGCCAGCCTCCTGCCCGAGCCGCTGACCGGGCATTTTGTGCAGGAAGATGGGGCAGAGGAGCAGCCGCTGACGCCGGCCGCCGTCCTGTTTCCCATCGTTTTGCGCGATGACGGCCATACTGTCCTGCTCACCCAGCGCACGGCCCATCTCAGGGACCACGCCGGGCAGATCAGTTTTCCCGGCGGGCGGGTCGAGGCGGAGGATCTTTCGCCATCGCACACGGCCTTGCGCGAGACCGAGGAAGAAATCGGCCTGTCGCGCGAACGGATCGACATCCTCGGCTTTCTTCCCGAATACCGGACCGGGACCGGCTTCCGGGTCACGCCTGTCGTCGCGCTCGTGCAGCCCCCGTTCGACCTTCAGCCCGATCCCTTCGAGGTCGCCGAAGTCTTCGAAGTCCCGCTCGCCTTCCTTCTCGATCCGGCCAATCACCAGCAGCATGCCCTGCATTACCGGGGGGCGCTTCGCCAGTACTTTGCCATGCCCTATGGCGACTATTTCATCTGGGGCGCGACCGCCGGCATGATCCGTTCGCTCAGCGAGCGCCTCGGGCTTCTCCACGGTTCCTGAGCTTGTGGTATCGTGGCACTTTAAACCATGAAAATAAGCCGAATACGGCAATCATCGGCACCCCATGAGTCTTCTTTCGCTCATCGCAGTCTTCCTCCTCGAGCAACTGCAACCTCTTGATTACCGTCGCATCGTCGCCGACCCTGTCGGCGCCTGGGCGGATTACATCGAGTCGCGCTTCAATGCCGGGGCCTACCGGCACGGCGTCCTGGCCTGGTGCGTCGCCGTCCTCGCGCCGGTGGTGCTGGTCGCCATTGCCTACGGCGTCCTCTATTCCCTGAATCCGGTCTTCGGCTGGGTGCTCAACGTCGGCGTGCTTTACCTGACAATGGGCTTTCGCCAGTTCAGTCACCACTACACCGAAATTCAGCTGGCCCTCCGCCTGGGCGATCTTGAGCGGGCCCGCCAACTGCTTGCCGAGTGGCAGGGGATTTCGACCTACGGCCTTGGCTCCGAGGATATCGCCCGGCTGTCCATCGAAGGGGCGCTGGCTGCCTCACATCGTCACGTCTTTGCCGTCGTACTCTGCTTTGTCGTCCTGCCCGGGCCATCCGGCGCGCTACTTTACCGGCTCGCCATGATTGTCCGCGAGCGCTGGAGTGCCGAAGACCCCGTGCAGCAAACCGATTTTTCCGCTTTTTCCCGGCTGGTTTTCGGTATGATCGACTGGTTGCCGTCGCGGGCTACGGCCTCGGCCTTTGCCATCGTTGGCGATTTCGAGGATGCGGTCTATTGCTGGCGCACGCAGCCTGCGCACTGGCCGGACCGCGATCTGGGCATCGTGCTTGCCGCGGGTGCGGGCGCGTTGGGGGTACAACTGGGCAGGCCGGTCGTTGATGGCGTCGAGGTATCGGATCGTGCCGAGCTGGGGCTGGGTGATCCGGCCGACGTGGATTTCATGCAGAGTGCCGTCGGCCTGGTCTGGCGAGCTACTGTGTTGTGGATGTTGTTGCTGTTTTTGTTGGGGCTTGCCTCATTGGCGGGCTAAATAATTCTTACAGGAGATTTTCATGAGCAGAGATGTAGTCGTTCTTAGCGCAGTCCGTTCCCCCATCGGCGCTTTCGGTGGTTCCTTGGCTGACATGGATCCCTGCGATCTGGCCAGCACCGTGATGAAGGAAGCCATTGCCCGCTCGAACGTAGATCCCGCGCAAATCAACTATGTCACCGTCGGTACGACGATGCCGGTTGATTCCCGCTATGCGTATGTTTCCCGCGTTGCTTCCATCCAGGCTGGCTTGCCGATGGACTCCGTCGCCATGCAGGTCTCCCGTCTGTGCGCTTCCGGCCTGCAAGGTATCGTGACCACCGCCCAGAACATCCTGCTGGGTGATAGCGACTACGGTATCGGCGGCGGCGTCGAAGTCATGTCCAAGGTTGCTTACCTGATGCCGGCACTGCGTTCCGGTGCCCGCATGGGCGATGCCAAGGCGATCGACGCCATGGTTGCCGTGCTGACCGACCCGTTTGGCGTTGGCCACATGGGTATCACTGCCGAAAACCTGGCGGCCAAGCATGGCTTCTCCCGTGAAGACCAGGACGCTTTCGCCGTTGAGTCGCAGCGTCGCGCTGCCGCTGCCATCGACGCCGGCCACTTCAAGTCGCAGATCCTGCCGATCGTCAAGCAGACCAAGAAGGGCGATGTCGTGTTCGATACCGACGAGCACCTGAAGCGCGGTACCACGATGGAATCGCTGGCCAAGATGAAGCCGGCTTTCAAGAAGGACGGTACGGTCACCGCCGGCAATGCCTCCGGTATCAACGACGGCGCCGCCTTCTTCGTCCTGGCTGACGCTGCCAAGGCCGCCGCTGCCGGTCAGAAGCCGATTGCCCGCATGGTTTCCTACGCCGTCGCCGGCGTGCCGAACGACATCATGGGCGAAGGCCCGATCCCGGCAACCAAGCTGGCCCTCAAGAAGGCCGGCCTGACCCTGGACCAGATGGATGTCATCGAGTCCAATGAAGCCTTTGCCGCTCAGGCACTGTCGGTTTCCAAGGTGCTCGGTCTTGATCCGGCCAAGACCAACCCGAACGGCGGCGCCATCGCCCTCGGCCACCCGGTCGGCTGTTCCGGTGCTTTCATCGCGACCAAGGCGATCTACGAAATGAACCGCATCGGCGGCAAATACTGTCTCGTCACCATGTGTATCGGTGGTGGTCAGGGCATTGCCGTGATCTTCGAGCGCGTCTAAGCACAGCTCATCTCGCATGAAATGAAACCCACCGGAGCGATCCGGTGGGTTTTTTTATTTGCACCAGTTTGAAATTGCCTGCACTGTATTGGGGCGCCTCCTTGCGGTGCGAAATCGTAATTCACTGATTTTGTGCGATTTCGCCCCGTGGCATGGAACCTGCTGAAATAGCGCCGAGAGCATCCTCAGAGACGAGTCCAGTATGAATTTCTATAACGAAATGGTGGACGCCAACGGTGGCGTCCGAACTCATTACCAGGGTTACGATTCATGGCTCAAGGCGACGCCAGCCGAGCGTATCGCCCGCAAGCGGGCCGAGGCCGATCTGGCCTTTCACCGGGTGGGCATCACCTTTGCCGTCTATGGCGAGGAAGCAGGCAAGGAGCGCCTGATTCCCTTCGACATCATCCCGCGCATCATTCCGTCGGCGGAGTGGAAAGCACTGCGCTCCGGCCTGCGTCAGCGCGTCAAGGCGTTGAATATGTTCCTGCACGATGTCTATCACGACCAGGAAATCCTCAAGGCCGGCAAGATCCCCGCCGAACAGGTCATCAACAATGCCCAGTTCCGCCCGGAAATGATGGGGGTCGACCTGCCGGGCAACATCTACGCGCACATTGCCGGGGTTGATATCGTCCGCGCCGGCGAAGGCGAGTTCTACGTACTCGAAGATAACCTGCGCGTGCCCTCGGGCGTTTCGTACATGCTGGAAGACCGCAAGATGATGATGCGCCTCTTCCCCGAACTGTTCGCCAAGCACAAAGTGGCTCCGGTCCAGCACTACCCGGACATGCTGCTTGAAAAGCTGCGTGCCGTCGCGCCGAAGGGCGTCTCGAACCCGACCGTCGTCGTCCTCACCCCGGGTGCCTACAACAGCGCCTATTTCGAACACACCTTCCTCGCCCAGCAGATGGGGGTCGAACTGGTCGAGGGTCGCGATCTCTTCGTCAAGGACGAGGTGGTTTACATGCGCACGACGCAGGGCCCGCGCCGCGTCGATGTCATCTACCGTCGCATCGATGACGACTTCCTCGACCCGCTGGCTTTCCGCCCCGATTCCGCGCTCGGCGTGCCTGGCATCCTGAAGGCCTACCAGGCCGGCAACGTCACGCTGTCCAACGCCATCGGGACCGGTGTCGCTGACGACAAGTCGATCTACCCGTACGTGCCGGACATGATCCGCTTCTACCTCGGCGAGGAACCGACGCTGAACAACGTGCCGACCTACATGTGCCGCAAGCCGGACGACCTGAAATACGTGCTCGACCATCTGCCCGAACTGGTCGTCAAGGAAGTCCACGGTGCCGGCGGTTACGGCATGCTGGTCGGACCGGCCTCGACCAAGGAACAGATCGAGCACTTCCGCCAGTTGCTGATCGCCAAGCCGAACGGTTACATCGCCCAGCCGACGCTGGCCTTGTCGAACTGCCCGACTTTCGTCGAAGAGGGCATTGCCCCTCGCCACCTTGACCTGCGCCCCTTCGTGCTGTCCTCGGGCAAGTGCGTCGACATGGTGCCCGGCGGCCTGACCCGCGTGGCCCTGACCAAGGGCTCGCTGGTCGTCAATTCGTCGCAGGGCGGCGGCACCAAAGATACCTGGGTTCTGGAGAATTAAGCCATGCTGAGTCGAACTGCCGATCACCTGTTCTGGATGTCGCGCTACATTGAGCGTGCCGAGAACCTCGCCCGCCTGCTGGACGTCACCTACCAGATGTCACTGGTTCCGCAATCGCTCGATGCGGTCAATCAGAGCTGGCATGCCATCATTGCCCTGAACAGCCTGGAAGAGACCTACGCCGCGAAGTATTCGGAAGTCAGCGGGGAAAATGTCCTGAAATTCATGGTCAGCGACCCGGACAACTTTGCCTCGATCCATAGCTGCCTGCGCATGGCCCGTGAAAACGCCCACGCCGTGCGCGGCACGCTGACCACGGAAATGTGGGAAACGCTCAATTCCACCTGGCTTGAGGCCCGCGAAAAGACCTTCGACCAGCTGTTCAATGCCGGCATCAGCGACTACTTCGAGTGGGTCAAGATGCGCTCCTCGCTGTCGCGTGGCACGACGCTGGGGACGCTGCTGCAGGACGAGGCGTACCACTTCATCCGCCTCGGCACGCTGCTTGAGCGGGCCGACAACACGGCGCGGATTCTCGACGTCAAATACCACGTCCTGCGTCCGCAAGGCGACGAGGGGGCGACGGACTTCTACGAATGGGGCGCCTTGCTCCGCTCGGTGTCAGCCTTCGAGGTCTATCGCAAGGTTTACCGCGACGTCATCACGCCGGAACGCGTCGCCGAACTGCTCATTTTCAACAAGGACATGCCGCGTTCGCTGCAGTTCTGCCTGAACAGCGTCATCAAGAACCTTGAATTGATCGCCAACAGTCATTCCGGCGAAACCCAGCGTCAGGCCGGCATGCTGCATTCCCAGTTGCGCTACGGGCGCATCGAGGATGTGCTCGAGCACGGCCTGCACGAGTGGCTGAGCGACTTCATGGATCGTATTTACATGCTTGGCAACGGCATCAGCAAGGATTTCCTGGTGCCGATGGGCGAGGCCGCCTAAGCCTTGCCGGCCTCGGGCGACAGCCCGATGCCAAGCGGTTCAATGCCATCGGCGCCGGGGTTTTCCCGGCGCCGATGTGCTATTGGCGTGGCCGATGTCAGGCGTGCTGTTCGCGCCAGGCCGCGAGTGCGGCAATGGCGTCGTCGAGCGTCGTGATCAGCTCGGCATTCGTCGTTCGCGGAATGCGCAGGACGCCGCTTCCGCCGGCCCACAGTGCGGTCGTGGCGGGCAAGACCATGCGTAGTTGCTCGAGCAGCCCGGGAATCTGCCGCTGCGGGAAGGCAACGGAAAAGGACAGGGCGACGATGTCGGCCTGATGCGCCTGCGCCGCGCGGCCGATCTCCAGCAGCGGCATTTGCGTGCCGAGTGGAATGCATTCGGCGCCTTCCAGCGCAAACAGCGCTTCGACCATGAGCAGCCCGAGCACGTGCGGTTCTTCCGGAACGCTGGTGAGCAGCACGCGGGGGCTGCGCGGGCCCCCGGGCAGCGTCGAAATGGCCTGACGCAGCAGGCGCTTGGTCAGTTCGGTGTAGAGGTGTTCCTCGAAAACCTCGAAGCGTCCCTCTTCCCAGCTGTCGCCAACTTGTTGGGTGAGTGGCGCCACCGTGTCCTGGACAAAACGTTGCAGCCCCTGCCTGGCGAGACGTTGCTGCATGGCCTGCTGATAGCCGGCCAGATCGTGTTGTTTTATCAGCGCGAGCAATTCTTCCAGATCGGCGCTGTCTACCGAGTGACCTGGTTCGGATGCCCTGGGCCGACGCGGTGCGAGGGCGCTGAGTTCATCGTGAGGAATGGCAAACAGCTTCCCCGGCCGGTGTCCCTGATCCATCAGGCGTTTGATCAGGCGTAGCCGCTCTACCTGTTCGGCGGGATAGCAGCGTTCTCCATTGTTGTCGCGACTGGGTACGGGGAAGCCGTAACGGCGCTCCCACATGCGCAGGACGTCTTTTGACAGGCCGGTGTCGCGTTCGACGGCGGCGATATTGAAGTTCGGTGCTTTCATTATTTGTCCTAAACAAATGTTAGACAAACCGTTGACAAGTGAGTCTTTGGTCATTATCTTACGAACAAACGTCCAGTTTGTCTAGGACAAATCAAAAAGGAGCTGAACATGCTTTCTTCGATCAAACGCTGGTTGGGTATCGCCGGGCTGGTTTCAGCCGGCGCGCTGCCGGCAGCGGCGGCGGGCGAATGCCCTCCGCTGTTGAACCATACCTTCACGACGCTGCAGGACGGCAAGCCGATGCCGCTTTGCCAGTACGCCGGCAAGGTGGTCCTCGTCGTCAATACGGCCAGCTATTGCGGCTTCACATCGCAGTACGACGGTCTGGAAAAGCTCTATGCGCGCTTGAAGGACAAGGGGCTGGTTGTCCTGGGCTTTCCGTCCAACGACTTTGGCGAGCAGGAGCCGGGCAACGAGAAGGAGATCGCCGAGTTCTGCCGCCTGACCTATGGCGTCGAGTTCCCGATGGCGGGCAAGACCGTGGTCAAGGGCAAGAAGGCGCATCCGTTTTATCTCAAGCTGGCCGAGGTCACCGGCAGCCGGCCGAAGTGGAATTTTCACAAATACCTGATCAATCGGGATGCCACCCAGGTCGTTGCCTATACGAGCTTCACCAAGCCGGATGACAAGGACCTGCTGAACAAGATCGATGAATACCTGGGCAAATAGGGAGACAAGAATGGGATCCAGAAAACGCATAGCAGTAGTGGGCGCCGGCATTTCCGGACTGGCCAGTGCCTGGCTGCTGAGCAGCGAACACGATGTGACGCTGTACGAGGCAGGCAGTTATCTTGGCGGCCACACCAACACCGTCGACGTGACGGTGGACGGGCTGACACATCCGGTCGATACGGGATTTCTGGTCTTCAACGAAAAGACCTATCCAAACCTGATCGCGATGTTCGCCTTGCTGGGTGTCGACAGCGTCGAAACCGAGATGTCGTTTGCCGTCAGCCTCGAGAACCCCGATCTGGAATGGGCCGGCAGCAATCTGGCGACGGTCTTCGGGCAGAAGCGCAATCTGGTGAACCGCAAGTTCTGGGGCATGCTTTCCGACATCCTGCGTTTCAATCGCGAGAGTTCGGCCTGGGTGGCGTCGCATCCGGACAGCAAGCGCAGCCTCTGCGATTTCCTGACCGAGGGGCGTTATTCCAGCGCTTTTTCCGACTGGTACCTGCTGCCGATGGCGGCGGCCATCTGGTCCTGCCCGACCGGCCAGATGCTCGACATGCCGCTCGCCACCTTCATTCGCTTCTGCCAGAACCATGGTCTGCTGCAGATCTTCGACCGCCCGATGTGGCGGACGGTGAAGGGCGGCGGCCGCGAGTACGTCCGCAAACTGGCCGAGCGGATCGTCGCCAACGGCGGCGAGATCAAGCTGGCCTGCCCGGTGAAGGCGGTCATTCACGAAGGTGAGCGTTTGCTCGTGACGCACGAAGCCGGCTGCAATCTCTTCGATCAGGTCGTCATGGCCTGTCACAGCGACCAGGCCCAGGCCATTCTTGGCTTCTCGGCCTCCGATGCGCAGCGCGCCGTGCTCTCCGCCGTGCGCTATCAGCCGAACCGGGCCATCCTGCACACCGACCGGGCGCTGCTGCCGCGCGACGAAAAGCTGTGGTCGGCGTGGAATTACTTTGCTGGTCGCGGCGAGCCGGGCGAACAGCCGGTCGGCGTTTCCTACCTGATCAACAAGTTGCAGCCGCTGCCGTTCAAGACGCCGGTGGTGGTGACGCTCAACCCGGCGCGCGAACCGGACCCGGCAAAAGTGCTGGCCGAATTCGAATACGCCCACCCGATTTTCGACGGTCCGGCCATCGCCGCCCAGCAACGCCTGGCGCAGGTGCAGGGCGAGAATGGCATCTGGCTGGCCGGTGCCTGGGGCAGCTACGGCTTCCACGAAGACGGCCTCAAATCGGCGCTGCGCGTGGTCAACGGGCTGGGCGTCAAGGCGCCCTGGCAGAAGACGTCGGTCGTTTCCCAACGTTCCCTGGAAACGGCCTGAGGCTGTCATGAACCGCCCACGCCTCTTCCTCGGTCACGTCATGCACCGGCGCCTGCGCCCGGCGGTCAATGCCTTTGTCTACCCGGTCTTCTACATCCAGTTGCCGGTCCGCCAGCTGGCATTTGCAAATTGCCCGATTTTTTCGGTTGACCGTTGGAACGTGCTCAGCTTCCGGCAAAAGGACCACGGCGCCCGCGACGGCAGCCCGATCCTGCCCTGGATCCAGGCCCAGTTGCGCCAGCGCGGCCTGCCGGACGACGGCGAGATCACGCTGCAATGCTTCCCGCGCGTCTTCGGCTACGTCTTCAATCCGGTCAGCTTCTGGTATTGCCGCAATCGCGAGGGCGCGCTGATCGCCATCCTGGCCGAGGTGAACAATACCTTCGGCGGTTATCACAGCTACCTGCTGCACAACGCCGACGGTTCACCCCTGCAGGACGGGCAGGAGCTGCGCGCGACCAAGGAATTCCACGTCTCGCCCTTCAACGAGATCGAGGGCGGCTATCGCTTCCGCTTCCATCTCGACCGCCCCGTGCCGCTGGCCCGCATCGACTACGACGATGCCGAGGGCGAATTGCTGCTCACCTCGATTTCCGGCAAGGGCCGGGCCTGGTCGACCACGGCCCTGCTCGGCGCCTTCCTGAAAATGCCTTTCCTCACCGCCGGCGTGATGTTCCGCATCCACTGGCAAGCCTTGAAGCTGTGGCTCAAAGGGGTGCCGTTCCGCGGCGCCCACGTCCCTCAACCTCTCCGGGAACCGACAAAATGAACAACACGATGATCCTGCGCGGCAGCGAAAGACTGGCGCGCGACACCCGACTGGTCTTCGAACTGCTGGAAAAACTGCAGGGCGGACTGCTCGAAATTCGATTGCCGGGGGGCTCCAGCGCGCTGTTTGGCAGCGGCGAACATGGCGTCACGCTCAACGTGCACGACGAGGCGATGTTCGGCCAGGTGCTGGCGCGCGGCGACATCGGCCTGGCCGAAAGCTATCTCGACGGCCAATGGGATTCGCCCGATGTGACCGGACTGCTGCGCTTGCTGGCAGCCAATCGCGAACAGCTCAAACGCGCCGTCTATGGCTCGTGGCGCAGCCTGCTCGCCGCCCGCGTACGCCACTGGCTCAACGCCAACAGCCGCGCCGGCAGCAAGCGTAACATCATGGCGCACTACGACCTCGGCAACGATTTCTACAAGCTGTGGCTGGACCCGAGCATGAGCTACTCCTCGGCCATCTACCGCGAGGTCGACGACGGATCGCTCGAAACGGCACAGCACGCCAAGTACCGCCGCATCCTGAACTGCCTCAAGGCAGCGCCCGGCCAGAACGTCCTCGAAATCGGCTGCGGCTGGGGCGGCTTCGCCGAAATGGCCGTGCAGGACGGCTTGCAGACGACCGGACTGACCCTCTCGCCGGCCCAGCTTGAATGGGCGCAGAAACGGGTGCCGGGCGCCGATCTGCGCCTGCAGGATTACCGTGATCTCAACGAACAGTTCGACCACGTCGTCTCCATCGAAATGTTCGAAGCCGTCGGCGAACGCTGGTGGCCGACCTACTTCAAGACGCTGGCCAAGGCGCTCAAGAGCGAGGGCAGGGCGGTCGTCCAGAGCATCACCATCCGCGACGACATCTTCCCCGAATACCGGCGCAGCACCGATTTCATCCAGCAATACATCTTCCCCGGCGGCATGCTGCCCTCGCGCGCCGCCTTCCGCGCGGCGGCGGCCAAACAGGGGCTGATCGTCCGCAACGAATACGCCTTCGGCCAGGACTACGCCAAGACCCTGGCCGAATGGCGCCACGCTTTCGAAGCCAACTGGCCCGAAATCCAGAAGCTTGGTTTCGACGAGCCCTTCCGCCGACTCTGGCGCATGTACCTTTGCTACTGCGAGGCCGGCTTCCTGGCCGGAAATATCGATGTCGTCCAATTTGAACTCACGCATCGTTGATCTGGTGGCGCCGGGGGCTCGCACCAGCGAATCCCACGGTCAACCGGAAAAAACGGCCAAAAATGAAATGGCCTCGGGCGGCCGTCGCCGGCTGTTGCTCGCGCTGGCGGTCGCGCCGTTCGCCGCCTTCGCCAACACCGACCCGACGGCCGGCCTCAAACGCTGGGGCAACGGCCAGTTCCGCCGCTTCGGCTTCCTCGTCTACGAAGCCACGCTGTGGGCCGGCGACGACCCGCAACGCCCGCCGCTCGCCCTGCGCCTCGACTACAAGCGCACCCTCGCCGGTGCCGCCATTGCCGACGCCAGCGTCAAGGAAATGCGCGCGCTCGGCGCCGATGAGGTGGCGCTCAAGTGCTGGGGAGAGCAGATGACCCGCATCTTCCCCAACGTGAAGGAAGGCGATTTCATCATCGGAGAATACGTGCCCGGTTCCGCGCGTTTCTACTTCAACGGCCGTTTGCTCGGCGAAGTTGCCGACGCCGATTTCGCGCGGTGGTTTTTCGGTATCTGGCTTGATGCAAAGACCAGTGCGCCGGATTTGCGGGCGGCGCTATTGAGGCGAGGGTGATGGGCGCGCGGCGCTTCGATACGCGGGTTTCAGCCTCTGTACACCGGGCTGGGTTTTCTGATGCGCCGATTTCTGCGCTTGGAGCGCAGGTGCTGGTTGTTGAAGCGCTGGTTTCCGCGCCTGACGCGCGGGCGTACTTTCTTTTGCTTCGCCAAAAGAAAGTAGCCAAAGAAAAGGCGACCCCGGGGGCGGCGCCGGCTTTGCCGGTTCCTTGCGCTACTCGGAAAGCCGGGCGGCTGGCTAAACTCGCCTTCGGCTCAAACAACGCCAGCCGACTGCCCCCGGCCTTCCTGCGTTGCTCAGCGCCTTCCACGGGGGCCCCAAAGGCGTCGCAGATTTACCTTCCACGCGCGTCATTCCCGCGCAAGCGGGAATCCATCGGCCGCCTGGATTCCCGCTTGCGCGGGAATGACGACCAAAAATCGCAATTTGACGGTCAACCGGAAATTTTGGCCAAAACTGAAATCTTCTCCGCTACCGCTGGTTTGCCCGGGCCCCTTGCGAGGTGCCGAGCAACGCAGG
>Ga0316605_10000143_pt1 | contig 66800 bp, 63 predicted proteins | sample OWC_soil_day20_n_FD_207666 | JGI IMG/M metagenome (GOLD analysis project Ga0316605, IMG submission 207666) | Wetland soil microbial communities from Old Woman Creek delta, Ohio, United States - OWC_soil_day20_noCT | ecosystem: Environmental > Terrestrial > Soil > Wetlands | place: USA: Ohio...
TTAGGTGCTTTACCAGAGCATCGGGATCCGGGCATTGAAGTGCATCCATTGCCCTTTCGAGTTTGGAGTCAATATCCCATCCGTTTGCATGTTCGATTTTATCTGTAAGCTCTCCCTGAAGATCAATAAGCTTTGCCATCTCGTCGTCTTCCATAGGCTCGAGAAATTTTGCATTAACCTCTTCATATCTTTTAAGCAGATCCACAACTTCGTGAACTCCTTCCTGTACTACCTCAAGAACAGTCTTTGAATCGTCCAGCTCAGGTTCCTGCGCCAGATAACCAACACTATAGCCCGGTGCCCATACAACCTCTCCGTCTATTGCTGTTTCTACTCCTGCAATTATCTTTAAAATGGTTGATTTACCGGATCCGTTGAGACCGATAATACCAATCTTCGCCCCATAAAAGAAGGAGAGATATATGTTTTTTAGTATTGCTTTATTATTTGTCGGCAAGATTTTGCCAACACCGTTCATCGAGAAAATTATCTTTTCGTCTGCCATAAATTATTTTAATTTGCGGCAAAGATAACATTAGATTATCTCTTTCCCAATTTAAGCAGCATGGTATCCAGGTACTGAACAGACTTGAGCGAATCCACCTGAAACTTAACCGCTTTTGTCTGAGCCATAAACGCATCCTTGTTCTCGTTTTTAATTGGATCTGCAGGAGGTGCTTCCATTTTTAACGGATTGATGGGAGTACCATCTTTCCAGACTCTAAAGTCCAGATGCGGCCCGGTAGATAATCCTGTGCTTCCGACATATCCTATTACCTCTCCCTGTCTTACCCTCTTTCCCTTTGAAAGACCTTTTGAATATGCCGACAAATGAAGATATGCAGTTGTGTATGTTGAGTTATGTCTTATTTTAACGGTATTTCCTCCACCACCTGAATAGCCTTTCTGAATCACAACCCCGTCGCCGATGCTCATAACCTCGGTACCCTTTGGCGCAGCATAATCCACTCCTGTATGAGGCCTTACTATTCGGGTGACAGGATGCCTGCGTGAATATGTAAAACCCGATGAAACTCTGGTAAAGCTTAGAGGAGCCTTTAGAAATGCCTTCCTAAGATTTTCCCCTTTAGAATTCCAGTACTGGGGTGTTTCGTCCTGGACAAAAAGATACGCGTCGTAAACAGATCCTGCATGGCTAAAAAATACCGCATGTATTGTTCCTATATCTGTCTCTTCGCCAAAGCTTATCTCGTCATAAATCACCTTAAACGAATCCCCTTTTTGCAAACCAAAAAAGTCAATTGTCCAGGCAAAAATTTCCGACATCTTTATGGCAAGCATTGGACTCATCCCGGCAGCCTTTGTGTCGTTCCAGAGAGAACTGTTTATTGTCGCCTCACCTATTCTTGTTTTTACCATTACAGCTATTTCATCAACTTTTACAAAAATTGAATCATGCACGCCAAATGTAACGTACGAAGCCTTGTCGTTTTTGTATACAAGATATGCAAGCTTTGGATCCTCCCCTAAAGTATAATATGCTTTATATGGGTTGCCAACTCTTATTTTTTTAAGGTCGAATTTATTTCTGGAAGCCTGTGTAAGCGAGTATATGTCTGCACTGTTAAGGCCAAGATCGGTCATGAGTGAAGTAAAGAACTGTCCTCTTTTTATTGTTCCGTCTTTCACCTCGAATTCCGAAACCGGAATTCCGAATTCAAATATCTCCTCCGATGGTGCCTCAGCTTCCTTAGAAGAATCGGAATTAACATTGAAATTTTTACAGGTAAACAACAGAAAAACAGAAAGAAAGAGTAGTATTTTTTTCATAAAGACATATTTCACAATTCGAAGATAAAGATTAAAATGGAGAGTGTTGATAAGATTGTGGAAAAAATTGTAAAAAAATGTAATAAAGTGGAAAAGATTTTTTAATTTTGCATAGGTCTTAAAACAAAAATAACGACCTCTTAAACATGATCAAATTCATTGGAGAATACACAGCTAAGGTAGATGACAAAGGGAGACTTATTTTTCCTTCGGCATTTAAATCTGTAATGTCCTCCGATGGAGATTTTAGATTAGTAATAAAGAAAGAATTATTTTCCAATTGTTTGGAGGTATACACCTACGAAGAGTGGGCAAGGGAGTCCGAGCAGGTCAAATCCCGGCTTAACTTTTTCAACAGGGAGCACTCCCGTTTCTGGAGGGAGTATATGAGAGACAGGGCTATTGTTGAGCCCGATGAAAAACTGGGAAGAATTACCGTTCCAAAAAGGCTTCTTGAACAGATTGGAGTTGGCAGAGAGGTTGTTTTCACAGGCAACGATCATAAAATCGAAATCTGGGCTAAGGAAACTTACGAATCTGACAAGCTACGCGAAAGCGATTATCTAGCACTTGCCGAAAAAATTTTAGGATAGGGGGATTGATATGAGTGAGTATCATACACCGGTTCTGTTAAAAGAGAGTGTATCTGCACTGGCTATCCGAAAGGGTGGCGTTTATGTGGATGCCACTTTCGGAGGAGGAGGACACAGCCGGGAGATATTGTCAAGACTTGAGGGGAATTCGAAACTAATAGCTTATGACAGAGATCCGGAGGCTTTAAAAAATGCGCCGGACGATAAGAGGCTGATTCTTGTACACAATAATTTTCGTTTCCTTCAGAATTATGTACGGTTAAACGGATTCGACAAAGTAGACGGCATACTGGCCGACCTTGGCGTTTCTTCGCATCAGTTCGACACCGAAGAGAGAGGTTTTTCTTTCCGGTTTGATGCAAAATTAGACATGAGAATGAGCCGGATGTCCAAAATAAGTGCAGAAGACATAGTAAATGATTACGAAGAGGAACAACTGACAAAAATATTCAGAGAGTGGGGAGAGGTAGACAACAGCCGGCGTGTTGCCAAGCTTATATGCAGCGAAAGGGAAAAGAGGAGGATTGTTACCACAACCGATTTTAACAACGTTCTCGATCCGGTTACACCAAAATTCGGAGGTCATAAGATTCTTGCCAAGATATATCAGGCGCTCAGGATTGAAGTTAACGGAGAGATGAAGTCACTTGAGGGGTTTTTAAACGACACACTCAAAGTACTTGCCCCGGGAGGAAGATTGGTTGTAATAACATATCACTCGCTGGAAGACAGAATGGTTAAGAATTTCATGAAAACAGGAAATACAGAAGGTATCCTTAATAAAGATTTTTACGGAAATAAGGAGACTCCTTTTGAGTTAATAACAAGGAAGCCGGTTTTACCACAAGAGGAGGAGATTTCTTCTAATACGAGAGCTAGAAGTGCGAAACTCAGAGTAGCAGAGAAGAAGGACATAAATTAGAAAGGCGTTATGGCAAAAAGAAAATGGGTATCAGAAATATTTGGAGGTCAGATTTTGCTGCACAGCGGAATTCTGCAGCAACTTGGGTTTGTGCTCTATATGTTTGGTCTGGTAATATTTTATATAACCCTTAACTTCTGGATAGAAGACAGTCTTGTGCTCGAAAGACACAATCAGAGAGAAATAAAACACCTGAAAGCAGACTACACTAGCAAAAAAGCGAAGCTGCTATATCAGAGCAAAAGAATAGAAATAGAAAAAAAATTAATTGAGTACGAATCTCAGTTAAAGGCTCCCACAGACCCGCCGGGGGTAATAGAGATTAACTAATTATGAAAGAGGTAATATCGAGAGTAAGCTACATATATTTCATAATTTTCTTCGCCGCAGTTCTAGTGATTGGGAGGATTGTGCAGCTACAGTTCTTTGCTACCCTTCCTGTGAGCTCGGACGATATTTCTTTCCGCGTAGAAGAGATTGAAGCAATAAGAGGAAGTGTTCTTGCAAAAGACGGCCGCTCTCTCGCCAGCTCGGTTCCTTATTATCAGGTGAGGATGGATTGCGTTGTTCCTACTGACACCGCTTTTAACAATAATGTTGCAGCACTTGCATCGGCACTTGCCGATTTTTTTGGCGATAAACCAGCAATCGATTACAAAAACGAACTTATTGCTGCCAAGAAAAAAAAGAACCGGTACAAAGCCATTGGCAACAGGCTTGTCGATTACTCGGAGCTTAACCAGATCCGTCAGTTTCCAATATTCAACCTTGGAGCAAACAAAGGCGGATTTATCAGCGAACAGAAAAACAAAAGAAACAACCCTTATGGAAGGCTGGCCTACCGTACAATCGGATTTATAAATTCAGTTGGCGTTGGCGTTGGAATCGAAGGGAGCTACGACTATTATCTGAAAGGTATTCCCGGCAAACAAACTGTTCAGCGACTGCTTGGCGGAGAATGGATGCCGGTAAATAACGAAGAGGCTATTTTGCCGATGGATGGTTTTGATGTCCAGACAACTCTTGATATTGATATTCAGGAGGCAGCCGAGGATGCACTCAGAAATCAGCTTTCGCTTTCGGATGTGTTTGAGGGAGCAACAGCTATTGTTATGGAGGTAAAAACCGGAGCAATAAGGGCTATTACAAACATGAAGAAGATGCCTAACGGTGAATTTGACGAATCATTCAACTATGCTATTGGTCAGGCAACCGAGCCCGGCTCGACCTTCAAACTTGCCACTCTTGTTGCACTCATAGAAGATGGTTATGTTACCCTGGATACACCTATCGATGCCGGAAACGGAAAATGGCAATACAGTACAAAAGTTTTTTCCGATGTAACCAGAGGTGGATACGGACAAATTAATGTGCTCAAAGCATTTGAAAAATCTTCCAATGTCGCGTTTGCAAAACTGGCTGTTGAATACTATTCAAACAACGAAAAAAGATATGTGGACCGCCTTCACAATATGAAAATAGGCGACAAGTTTAATCTTGATATTTTAGGTGAAGGGCGTGCAGTAATACATTCGCCGGGGGACCCAATGTGGTCGAAGCTTACATTGCCTATGATGGCAATGGGATATGCATCTCTCCTGACTCCTCTTCACACACTTGCGTTTTATAATGCCATTGCAAACGGTGGCAAAATGATGAAACCATACTTTGTAGAGAATCTTCAAAGAAACGGAATTGTAGAAAAGCAATTCGGACCTCAGGAATTGAGCGGTTCCATATGCTCAAAATCAACAATTGAACTGGTTCATAAAGCACTCAGGGGTGTTGTTACAGAAGGCACAGGTAAAACAATAAACGATAAGCGTTATTCAATATCCGGAAAAACAGGTACCGCACAAATTGCATTTGACGGTAGATATATCGACTCTCAGGGATATCGTAAACATCAGGCCTCTTTTGCAGGATTTTTCCCGAGTGAAAATCCCAAATATTGTGCAATAGTTGTTTTATATACAAATAAGACAAGAGCCAATTTCTATGGCGGATCCTGGGCAGCACCTGTATTTAAGCAAGTTGCAGATAAGATTTTTGCCTCCAACCCATTATGGGATAAGCCGCTTATAGGCAAGGGCAAGGCAACAGATACTTCTCCTTACGTTCTTTCCGGGAAGGCAGAAGAGACTTCGAAGCTTCTGGCAGAATTTAAGGCGGCAAGCAAATATAATACGCCTAAAAACGGATGGGTCGAATTTAAAAAAGACTCACTGGACAAGGTTGTAGCGGTTGAATACATTATTGAGAAGGACAGTTTGCCAAGCGTTATCAACATGGGATTGCGCGACGCTCTTTACCTTCTTGAAAATGAAGGCTACAAGGTAACTTTTTCCGGCAAGGGAAAAGTTGTGACTCAAACGCCTGCTCCCGGAACCTCAATGGAAAAAAGTCAAATTGTAAACATAATCCTTTCCGAAGAATATGAAACTAAATAGCGCATTAGACAGAGTTAAAGTATTGGAAAGCCTTGGTGATAAAAACATCACCATTAATGGTATTTGCTTCGATTCCAGATCCTGTAAAAAGGGCAGTCTTTTTATCGCATTACGCGGCAGTTCGTCGGACGGGCATCAGTTTATAGGCATGGCCATCTCAAACGGAGCTTCGGCAGTAGTATGCGAAGAGTTTCCTGAGGCAAGGGAAAACGTCGTATATATTAAAGTTGCCGACAGTCATGCTGCTTTGGGAGAGATAGCATCAAATTTCTATGACAGGCCATCGGAAAAAATTAAAATAGTAGGGATAACCGGAACAAACGGGAAAACTACAACAGTTACTCTGTTGTATCGTCTCTTCACTGCACTTGGGTATAAATGCGGGCTTTTGTCGACTATTGTAAACTACATCGTGGAGAAAGAGGTTGATGCGACACATACCACTCCGGATCCGATTGCAATAAACTCGCTAATGGCACAAATGGCCGAAGCCGGTTGTGAATACTGTTTTATGGAGGTTAGTTCACACTCTCTGGATCAAAAAAGGGTTGCCGGAATTCGCTTTACAGGTGCAATTTTCTCCAACATAACCCACGACCATCTGGATTACCACAAAACCTTTGCAGAATATATCCGCGTTAAGAAAACTCTTTTCGACAATCTAAGCCCGGATGCATTTGCACTAACAAATATCGACGACAAGAACGGCTCCATAATGCTTCAGAATACGCCGGCAAAAAAATACCGCTACTCTTGCCTCTCCCCTGCTGAATTCAACTGCAGGATTATTGAAAAGGGGCTTGACGGGATGCTCATAAAAATTGACAATAAAGAGGTCTGGACAAAATTCATTGGTGTTCACAATGCATATAACCTGCTTGCCGTATATGGAGCAGCAGTGCTTTTGGGAGCAGACAAAGAAGAGGTTCTGGTTCACATGAGTTCGCTTACTTCTGTTGCCGGACGCCTTGAATATCTTAAAGGGTCCAATGACATCACTGCAGTTGTGGACTACGCACATACTCCTGATGCGCTTGAAAATGTTTTAAAGACTCTTAAAGACTGTGCCGGAGAAAGTGAGATTGTTACAGTATTCGGATGTGGAGGGAACAGAGATAAGACAAAACGGCCGGAGATGGCTCAGGTTGCTGCAAAATATTCACACAAGGTTGTGGTTACTTCGGACAATCCCCGTTTTGAGGTACCGGAGGAAATAATAAAGGACATTAAAGCCGGATTTGATATAAAAGATATGTCACGGACTCTTTTCATAACAGACCGCAAAGAGGCAATCCGCACAGCGATAATAATGTCTAAACCGAGAACAATAATACTTGTGGCAGGAAAAGGCCACGAGAATTATCAGGATGTAATGGGAGAGAAACACCATTTCGACGACAAAGAGGTTATAGCCGAAGTATTTATATTAAATAAACAGGACAATGCTTTATAATTTATTTGATTACTTAAAGGATTTTACCGATTTCCCAGGACTGGGCCTGCTGAGATACATATCCTTCAGAGCTACCTTTGCAATTATTCTTGCCCTTTTTATCGCGCTGTTTGTTGGCAAAAAAATTATCAACAAACTTGCGAGGAAACAAATTGGCGAGAGCATAAGAGACCTTGGTCTCGAAGGGCAAATTCAGAAAAAGGGAACTCCTACAATGGGAGGCATAATAATTCTCATCTCTATACTCATTCCTGTTATTCTGCTAGGCGACCTTACAAATATTTATGTTCAGCTGATGATAATTACCACAATATGGCTGGGATTTATCGGGTTTATGGACGACTATATTAAAGTATTCAAAAAGAATAAAGAGGGGTTAAAAGGTAAATTTAAAATAGTAGGTCAGATAGGACTGGGTCTCATTGTTGGTTTAAGCCTCTACCTGAGCGACCAGGCAGTTGTGAGGGTTCCGTCAAGTGCTATTGTCAAGGAGTCTCATGCAGAAGTTATAACTCAGGAGGGATTTTCGGATAAGGTTAGCTATTTCAAAGACGAAAAGAATACAAAAACAACCATTCCATTTATTAAAGACAATGAGTTTGACTATGCATGGCTTTCACCTGTAGGTGGAGAAGCGGGTCAAAAAATAGGGTGGTTTATTTATGTTATCATGGTTATTTTCATTGTAACCGCTGTTTCCAACGGGACTAACATTACAGACGGCATGGATGGCCTTACAACAGGAATCTCTGCAATTGTGGGCGTTACGCTTGCCATACTTGCATACTTGTCCGGCAATATAATCTATGCCAATTACCTAAACATAATGTACATACCTAATACCGGCGAACTGGTTGTTGTGCTTGCTGCCTTTATAGGAGCCCTCGTGGGATTTCTATGGTACAACTCCTACCCTGCCCAGGTATTCATGGGAGATACAGGTTCTCTGGCTATAGGCGGAATTATTGCTGTTGCTGCTATAATGATACGGAAGGAACTCCTTATCCCAATTTTATGTGGAATTTTCTTCGTTGAGCTGCTTTCTGTAATTATTCAGAGGCTATATTTCAAATATACCAAAAAGAGATTTGGCGCGGGAGTGCGCGTATTTAAAATGTCACCGCTTCACCACCATTTCCAAAAAGAGGATATTCCGGCAATCATTCAATATCCAAAGAGGGCCATACCCGAAGCAAAAATTGTTGCAAGATTCTGGATTATCGCAATAATACTTGCCGTTATAACTGTTATAACTTTAAAAATCAGATAATATGTCAAGAGTTGTAGTACTTGGAGGAGGAGAGAGTGGCGTTGGGGCAGCGGTCCTAGCGTCGGTAAAAGGGCATGATACTTTTCTTACAGACTGCAATATGTTGCAGGAAGAGGCAAAGGCAATGCTTGAGAGATTCAATATTCCATATGAAGAGGGAGGGCATACAAAAGATCTTATTCTCAATGCCGACGAAGTTATCAAAAGCCCGGGCATACCTGATACTATTCCAATTGTAGAAGAGATTACAGGAAACGGTATTCCGGTTATTTCGGAAATTGAATTTGCAGGAAGATACGATAAGGCAAAAAAAATATGCATTACCGGTAGTAACGGAAAAACAACAACTACCTCAATAATATACTTTCTTCTGAAAAACGCAGGACTTAATGTAGGGCTTGCAGGCAATATCGGGCAGAGCTATGCATTCCAGGTTGCTACAAGGGAGTACGATTATTATGTGCTGGAGCTGAGCAGTTTTCAGCTGGACGGCATGTACGATTTTAAGGCGGATATAGCTGTGCTTCTGAACATAACACCAGACCATCTGGATCGTTATGACAATAACATGGAGAACTATATCAAGGCAAAATTCAGGATTACCAGAAACATGTCCGGCGACGACTGTTTTATCTTTTGCGCAGATGACGAAATAAGCATATCTCACCTGAACAAAATAGTTCTTCAGGCAAAAAAGCTTCCTTTCAGCCAGGTAAAAGAGGTTTCGGAAGGCGCCTACATCAAGGACGAAAAAATGAATGTTGTTTACAATAATGACAGCTACGAGATGTACGTGAATGAGCTCTCCCTCCAGGGAAGGCACAACATCTACAATTCAATGGCAGCTGCAATTACAGGCAAAATTCTTCAGATTAAGGACGAAGTTCTCAGGGAGAGCCTTACCAGTTTTAAGGGAGTTGAGCACCGCCTGGAGAATGTACTGAAAGTTAAAAATGTATTATATATAAATGACTCAAAAGCTACCAATGTAAATTCGACATGGTATGCTCTTGAGAGTATGAAAACCCCGGTAATATGGATTGCCGGAGGAAAAGACAAGGGAAATGACTATCAGCCTCTTTACGATCTTGTAAAAGATAAGGTGAGAGTACTCATTTGTCTTGGCGTTGACAACAAAAAACTGCACAAGGAATTTACAGACAAGGTAGACGAAATATATGATGCCGGTTCGGCCGGTGAAGCCGTTGACATTGCATACAAGCTTGCAAAATCGGGAGACACCGTACTTCTTTCTCCTGCATGTGCAAGTTTTGACCTTTTCAAAAATTACGAAGACAGAGGAAAACAATTTAAAGAGGCAGTTGCTAAGCTATAGCTATGGAAGATTCTTTTGTAAACAGATTAAAAGGGGATAAAGTTATCTGGATTATCGTACTTGCGCTTTCGCTCATTTCTATTGCCGCAGTATACTCGTCCAGCAGTTCCCTTGCCTTCAGGGAGGGGAAAACCACATTTTCGTTTCTGCTTAAGCAGATGCGTTTTGTGATTTTCGGACTGACTGCACTTTATATCTGTTCAAGAGTTCCTCTTGGATGGTACAGAAAAATATCCATCCTGGGAATGATTGTGAGCATAGGCTTGCTTATTGCAACAATAGTGATGGGTACTACCCTTAACGACGCCGAGCGGTGGATATCAATATTTGGCGTTTCCTTTCAGCCGAGTGAAATTGCAAAAATAGCTCTCATGTTATATTTGGCAAAGGTTCTTGAAGACCATAAATTCGAAACATTCAAGGAGTTTGCCATCTGGGTTCTTGCTCCTCTTGGTGTAATGCTGCTGCTCATTCTAAACGGAAGTGCCTCAACGGCCCTCATTCTGGGCGGCCTTTCATTTCTGATTCTCGTTATTGGAGGAATAAAATGGAGCCACCTTTTTAAAAGTGCCGGTATTGCTATACTTACTCTTTTACTTGCCGTACTCCTCAACCAGACTTTTGGATTGTTTCCGAGGATTCAAACGCTGGTTTCCAGAATTGAAAATTTCGTGGTTGAGAAAGATATCGATGAAAATCTTAAATCTCAGGACAAGCAGAAACTTTTAGACAAGACTTTTCAGGCAGATATGGCAAAGATAGCCATAGCTTCTGCAAACGTCATAGGCAAAGGCCCGGGAAAGAGCACACAACGCTATGTACTTCCTCACCCCTACTCCGATTTTATATACTCTATTATTGTTGAAGAATGGGGCCTGGTAGGCGGAGTAACCGTATTGCTGCTATACCTTTGGTTCCTGTTCCGATGTATTGCAATCGCCAGGAATTGCACAAAACTGTTTTCTGCAATTCTTGTTATTGCCCTCGGACTTCTAATCACTACACAGGCAATGCTGCACATACTTGTAAACGTAAGTCTGCTGCCTGTTACCGGACACACTTTGCCACTGATAAGCCTGGGCGGAACGTCTCTCATTATCATGAGTTCGGCCTTTGGAATCATACTGGCAGTGAGCAGAAGTGTAGAGAGTGGAAAAGTAAAAGTTAATCCCGCAGAAGAGACTCAGAATGGCGAACAAATAAAAGCAGAGGAGATAGAACTATGAAAAAGGCAATGCGAATAATAATAAGTGGCGGCGGCACAGGAGGGCACATCTTCCCTGCAATCTCAATCGCCAATGAAATTATGAGAGTGAGCCCCCATTCCGAAATATTATTTGTTGGTGCGCTTGGAAAAATGGAAATGGAAAGGGTACCTGCTGCCGGTTATAAAATTGAGGGACTCCCCGTTGCAGGATTAAAGAGAAAACTCTCCCTGTCAAACCTGCTACTTCCGTTTAAAGTACTTAAAAGCCTCAGGGGAGCAGCTAAAATAATTGATGATTTTAAGCCGGATGCAGCAATAGGCGTGGGCGGATATGCCAGTGCTCCTTTGTTATACATGGCCGGAAGAAAGAATATCCCCTATCTTATTCAGGAGCAGAACTCTTTTGCAGGACTTGCAAACCGGATTCTTTCAAAAAAGGCAAAAAAAATATGTGTTGCATACGAAGGTATGAGCCGGTTTTTCCCGGAAGATAAAATTCTTATTACTGGAAATCCTATCCGTTCGGGAATAAAGATGACAACGCCCGAAATGAAAACTGAGGCTAGAGAATATTTCGGAATAGAAGGAGATAAAAAAATACTGCTTGTTATTGGAGGAAGCCTAGGAGCGAGAACGCTTAACACTGCAGTGGAAGATTGGGTATCAGAAAGAGAGACCAGCGATTTTGAAATAATCTGGCAATCCGGAAAATACTATAAAGAAGAGGTCGAGCTTTTCCTTAAGGAGAAAAACAGAAAATATGTTAAAAACTACGAATTCATAGACAGGATGGATTTGGCTTATGCTGCGGCTGATGTTATAATAACACGGGCCGGGGCTGGAACTATCTCGGAGCTGAGTGTGGCAAAGAAGGCATGCATTTTTGTCCCTTCGCCAAATGTGGCCGAAGATCACCAGACTTGCAACGCAAAAGCGCTTGTAGACAAAAGAGCAGCTATGATGGTTAAGGATGTCGAAGCTCATCAGTATCTGATGTCAACTGCAATTGAACTTCTGAGCGACACATCAAAAATTGAAGAGCTTGAAGAGAATATCGGAAGAATGGGGTACAAACAGTCGGCATCAATTATTGTAAATGAAGTTTTAAAATTAACAGGGAACTAAGAATGAAATATGTATATCTATTAGGAATTGGAGGTATTGGAATGAGCGCTCTTGCCCGTTACTATAACCACGCGGGTTACAGGGTAGCAGGGTACGACCGTACTCCAAGCAAACTCACCTCCGAACTTGAAAGCGAGGGCATATCAATTCACTTTGAAGATAATGTGAACCTCATTCCTGTTGAATTCCGGACAAATCCCGATGAAACATTCGTAATATACACCCCCGCTGTACCAAAAGAGCTTGGAGAGTTTCAGTTTATCCAGAATGGTGGATTTAATATGTGCAAAAGGTCAAAGGCTTTGGGTGTGATTGCTTCGGAAAAGAGGACTCTTGCAGTTGCAGGGACACACGGGAAGACTACAACATCTACCCTTCTGGCACATATCTTTACAAATTCCGGCAAAGGTTGTACCGCTTTTCTTGGAGGAATATCAAAGAATTACCATACAAACCTGTTGCTAAGCAACAGTGAAATACTTGTTGCAGAAGCCGATGAATTTGACAGGTCTTTTCTTCAGTTGTTCCCCGACAGCGCTGTCATAACTTCTACAGACGCCGATCATCTCGATATTTATTCAAATCATGCCCATATAAAAGAAGCTTTCAATGAATTTGCATCTCAGGTTAAAGAGAACGGACATCTTATTGTAAAGAAAGGCATAGAAATTAATGTAAAGCTTGCTTCAAATGTACATGTGTACACTTATGCATACGATACTCCGGCAGACTTTTATGCTTCTGAAATAAAAATCTCCGGCACAGGCTTTTTCACATTCAATCTCAACCATCCCGGCGGTGTAATAAGTGATTGCACTGTTGGCATTCCGGGCTGGGTTAATGTAGAAAATGCTGTTGCAGCATCGGCAATAGCTCTCCTGAACGGAATCGGTATTGAGGCATTAAAGCATGCACTGGAATCGTTTTCCGGGGTCGAACGCAGGTTTGACATCAGGTTAAACACACCTGAATGTGCATACATTGATGATTATGCACACCATCCTAAAGAGATAGCTGCAGCAATCAGTTCAATGAGGAACATATTTCCCGGAAGAAGACTCACAGCTATTTTTCAGCCCCACCTTTTTTCAAGAACACGGGACTTTGCCGAAGATTTTGCAGAGAGCCTTAGTGCCCTGGATGAACTTATTTTGCTGGACATATACCCTGCAAGAGAACTACCCATCGAAGGAGTTACTTCAAAGATAATATTTGACAAAGTTACAATTGACAGGAAAGTGTTAATAACAAAGGGAGAGCTTATGCAATATCTCTCAACCATTGAAATTGATACACTCATTAGCTTTGGAGCAGGAGACATCGACCGGTTCATTGAGCCTATAACAAACTACCTCAAAGAGAGATACAATGTTTAAGAAGATTCTCATATATTTAGGGTATACACTGCTTTTGGCAGCGCTTGCAGCATATTTTTTCTTTTCAACAATGCTCACAAAGCAGGAGATTGCAAAGATAAAGTGCAGTAAGATTGAGATTGCAATTCTTGACAGCTCTGTAAACAGATTTGTGAGCATGGCAGAAATTGGCGACCTCATTCGTGAAGAGGGAATTACGATTAAGGAGAGTAAGCTAAAACACATAAATCTTCACAATCTTGAGCTTATGCTCAATAACAGGACTGCTATAAAAAAATCCACAGTAAGCTATACAGGCAGGGGAGTTCTTAAAGTAAACATCACTCAGCGGAGGCCGGTGCTTCGCCTCGAAACTGCAAACGGAGGTTTTTATATGGACGAAACAGCCTATGTCTTTCCATTGGTGAGGGCATTTACGTCTGACGTTCCGGTTGTGACCGGAGAAATTCCTCTTACAATTATACAGGGTTACAGAGGAAGAATCCGCGAGAACAAAGAGTGGGTAAAAGATATTTTAAAAATTGGCCTGTACATAGATGGCAACGAAATATGGGATGCTCAAATTGAACAGATTTTCGTGGACGAAAAGGGCAACCTTCACATGACACCAAGAGTTGGCCAGCATGATATCATGTTTGGCAGACCCGATGACATAGAAAATAAATTCGAAAAACTCCTCTCCTTCTACAAGAATATAATTCCAAATGAGGGGTGGGATAAATATAAGATTGTGGACCTTCAGTACAGCAATCAGATTGTTTGCAAAAAAAGAGAGATAAAAAACGAAAAAAACTTAGATATATGAAAAGTTACATTGCCGCCATTGACCTTGGCACCACAAAAGTGGTGAGCCTGGTAGGAGAAAAAACAGAATCGGGCTATAAAATTGTAGCATTCAAGGAGACTCCCTCAAAAGGAATCATGAGAGGAGAAGTTGTGAATATCCAGGATGTTCTCAACTCTCTTATCCCAACACTTCAGGAAATCAAAAGCGAAAGCGACATTGAGATTAAAGAGGTGTATGTTGGCATTGCAGGCCAAAACATCAGGTGCACAGACGAAGGTTGCAAGAGAAACAGGCAGAGACCGGATGTACTCATAAACGAAAGTGAGGTACAGGAGATGCAGATGGAGATGTACAAAACCAGAGTAAATGCAGGCGAAAAAATTTTGCACGTTATCCCACAATCTTACAATATCGACGACCATATTGGGATGAAAGAGGCAAGAGGAATGGCCGGCAGCCAGATTGAGGGCAACTACAAGCTTTTCATAGGAAGGACAAACTCTGCAGAACACAGCAAATCGGTTATTGCACGAGCAGATCTGAAACTTAAGGAACTTGTGCTTGAACCTGTTGCATCGGCACTGGCAGTACTCAATGAAGAAGAGATGGAAATGGGAGTTGCAATGGTTGATATCGGAGGCGGAACAACCGACCTTCTGGTTATTGAAGACAATATAATACGCCATACAGCAGTTATTCCATTTGGTGGAAACTCAATTACAGAAGACATCAAACAGGGTTGCGGAGTTTCTTCACGCAATGCCGAACAGATGAAAATTCAGTATGGTTCTTGCGTGAGCGAATATGCTCCTGAAAACAGAACAGTAATTATTCCGGGCATTGGAGGAAGAGAGTCCAGAGAGATTTCGTTTAAGGTTATAGCAAGTATTATCGAGGCGAGAATGGCTGAGATTGTGGAAGCTGTGCAATATGAAATTGACCGCTCAGGTTATCTTGACAAACTTAATGGCGGAATCGTTGTGACTGGCGGTGGTGCACAGCTAGCAAACCTCTGTCAGTTTGTTAAATACAAAACAGGATACGATACCCGAATTGCCTCTCCAAATATTAATATTACCTTTGACTCCTGCGAAGGGGTGAATAAGCCAAGTTCTTCTACAGCAGTAGGACTTATTCTCTATGGTTATGAGTGTGAGAAATTTAAACTGGAAGAGAACCAAAAAACCGAAAAGAACACCATCGGAGGAACACTTTTTGATGAGGAAGATTTGGAGAAAGTTGAAATAACCGCTACTGCTTCAACTGAAGAGAAGAGAGTAAAAAAAGAGAGAGTTGCCGGAAAAACAATGTTTAACGGATTAAGGGCACAAATGAGAACTTTCTTTGACACCGGAGATAATGAAGCTTAATTAATATGAAAGAGTATATACCACTAAACTGGGAGTCCAACAAATCCATTATTAAGGTAATTGGAGTTGGTGGAGGCGGAGGAAACGCTGTGAGTCAGATGTTCCAGCAGGGCATAAAAGATGTCGATTTTATGATCTGCAACACCGATACAATGGCACTTCAGGGCAGCCCTGTTCCGGAAAAGGTTCAGCTTGGAAATGTTATTGCAAAAGGTCTCGGCGCCGGGTGTAATCCCGAGCAAGGCCGCAGAGCAGCTCTTGAAACAATAGATTCAATAAAAGAATCTTTATCCGGCAGTACCGAAATGGTTTTTATTACTGCAGGAATGGGTGGAGGTACCGGTACAGGTGCAGCACCCGTAATTGCACAAATAGCAAAGGAGATGGGCCTTCTCACAGTAGGCGTTGTAACTCTTCCATTCAGGGATGAGGGACAGGAGTTTCTAAAAAGAGCTATTCTTGGAATAAAAGAGCTTGAGAAGTATGTAGACAGTCTTCTCATTATCGACAATCAAAAGATTTATAAAATATTTGGTGAGCTTAATATTTTTGAGGCATTCCCAAAATCCAACTCAGTATTGAGTTCGGCGGTAAAAGGGATAGCCGAGATAATTACCCGTCCCGGGTTTATAAATGTTGACTTTGCAGACATCAAGATGATTATGCAAAACAGCGGCATGGCACTAATGGGAACTGGCACTGCCACAGGTGAAAACAGAGCGATTCGTGCGGTTGAGGAGGCCTTTTCGTCTCCTTTGCTAAACGACTATGACCTGAAAACAGCCAAAGGCGTTCTTGTAAACATTACTTCAAGCAGCAACAACGGTCTTACCATGGCCGAGCTCTCCCAGATTATGGACTATGTAAAAGAGTACACAGGAGAAACTGTAGAAAAGTTCAAACGAGGCGTTGTAAATGACCCTGAAATTGGAGAATCTATTAGTGTAACTGTAGTTGCAACTGGATTTGACATGCATTCGCTTCCTCAAATATCAACAACTGGAGGCAAACTTGTCCAAAGCGTCACTCTTGGAGAGGAAAACGAAATGCCTTTCATTGCTTCACAAACACCATACGAAGAGATGATAGGCAAAAAGCAGGAATTACCTGTCAACAGGCCGGAGAGAAGAAGAATAACTGAAACTCCCCAGGTTTCTCAATCCAGACCAAAGGAAAAACCTGCTCTCATTCTTGGAGCCGATGACAATATTGCAGAGCTTGAAAATCAGCCTGCATACATCCGCCGCCGGATGGCAATAAACAAGGATGAGTCCGGAAAAGGCCCCTCCCCTGTTGAGCCAAGAGTAAACAGTACATTAAAAATTGAAGAACGGGACGGAAAGCACAACCTTCTGTCCGATAATTCATATCTACATCAAACACAAGACTAAAATGAGCCGAAGAACAAGAGTACGTTTTGCACCAAGTCCAACTGGCCCCCTTCACATAGGCGGCGTAAGGACTGCTCTTTACAACTATTTGTATGCAAAACAGAGGGGGGGAGATTTTATTTTAAGAATTGAAGATACCGACTCACAGAGATTTGTTCCGGGAGCGGAGGAGTATATCATTGAATCGCTGGCCTGGTGCGGCATTTTGCCCGACGAAGGTGTAGAAAACGGCAAATTGGTAGAAACCCCCACCGAAAAACACTCTCACGCCCCATACCGGCAATCGCAGAGAAAACCACTTTATCGCAAATATGCCGAAGAGCTTGTCGAAAAAGGATTTGCCTATTATGCATTTGATACTTCCGAAGAGCTTGATGCTCTGAGGAAAGATTGCGAAAGCAGAGGAGAATCTTTTACTTACAACTACTCTGTACGGGAAAAGCTGCAAACTTCTCTTAAGTTTTCCGCCGGGGAAACTGAGGAACGAATTTCAACAAGCAACCACTGGGTCATAAGGTTTAAGATGCCTTTGGACAGAGTTGTTAAAATGGATGACCTCATTCGCGGAGAAATTGAAGTAAACACAAATACACTTGACGACAAAGTGCTCTGGAAGGCGGTTGATGAACTTCCAACGTATCACCTTGCAAACATCGTTGATGATCATCTTATGGAGATAACCGATGTCATCCGCGGCGAAGAGTGGCTCCCTTCCCTCCCGCTCCACTACATGCTTTACGAAGCATTCGGATGGAACGATACCCGCCCTGCTTTTGCACACCTTTCGCTGCTCCTAAAACCCGACGGCAAAGGAAAATTAAGCAAGAGAGACGGTGACAGACTGGGATTCCCTGTGTTTCCGCTTGAATGGAAAAACAGCGAAGGCGAAATTTCCAGAGGATATCGCGAAGACGGATACTATCCCGAAGCCTTCGTTAATTTGTTAGCATTCCTGGGCTGGAACCCGGGTACAGAAAAGGAAATCTTTTCACTTAACGAGCTCGTTGAAGTGTTCTCAATGGATAGAGTGATAAAATCCGGAGCAAAATTCAACCCCGATAAAGCCAAATGGTTTAATCAGGAATATCTTAGAATGAGAGACAATGCCACTCTTGCAAAAGAGTTCGGGACAATTCTCGAAAGCAAAGGTATCTCAAGACCTGATGCATATATTGAACATGTGGTTGGACTCATAAAAGAGAGAGCCCATTTTGTTAAGGATTTTTGGGACCTTTCGGACTATCTGTTTGTGGCTCCAACTGCATACGACCAGGCCGTAAAAACAAAATTCTGGAAAGAGGATACACCTCAGATTTTAAAAGAGGTTTGCCAAATGCTTGAAGGGCTTGAAACATTCTCCAAAGATAGTATCGAGCACAGCCTCTCACCCTACATAAAAGAGCACGGCTGGCAAATGGGGTCAGTAATGAACACCCTCCGCCTCGCACTCGTTGGTGAATCAAAAGGACCCGGCGTTGCAGATATAATGGATCTTCTGGGAAAAGAAGAATCAATTATAAGAATCTTAAAGCTTTGATATGTACAAGTAAAGATTAGTTCTGCAGTATTCTTAAATATCTATATTATATAAATAAAAAAACACTTACAGATTTTTATTGTGTAAGTGTTTCCGATGACTGCCTGTTTATGCTTCCGCAAATTTAAATTCTTATTGCATTTATAATACGCGCTGGAACGCGTTCCATATGCATCGCTCCCAGACGTCTTTCTCTGGCGTCAGCACCAGTATATACACCCACTACATCAAGCTGTACCGAACTTTCTATAACAAAAAAGCCTTCGAGAAAGGGTGGAAGACCATTTAACAATGTGCCAAATCCAGCATAATCATACTCAGTAGTAGCGTCAGGACCAAGCATGTGATCGTTAAATTGAGTAATCGGGCCGGTTTCCCCGTTAGCACCTGAAACAGCGACCTTTACAAAATATTTAACATCTTTACGCCACGGGTTGTGTATATTTACACTTGTGGAATATACACCTAGGCCTATCTGCTTTATTTTGCTATCTTCTTTTATTTCACCTTGGACAACTTTTACCGCATATTGGTAAAATTTTTTCAATTCTACATGATCTAACATAATCTTAATTTTTAATTATTATTCCCTCAACAGAGGCTTGAAAATCTTATTCTTTCGTCATATTTAAGATGCTCCGGATTATAATAATCATTTATCCAGGAATTATTGGTTCTCAAACTGAGTAAAGTGTTATATCCCGCACCTTTTTTGTTTAAATTATACCGGAAACGATAGTGATCGTATAGTCTCATCATTTCACAGAAATAGGTATCGGCTACTTCTGTATCTTCTTTAATAACAACAAAATTTTCATCATTTTTGTTAGAGGCTGGTTTGCTGAAATTATGCGATCCTACAATTACCGTTGGGTTATTAGTCGTAAAATCAGTAATAAGTGTTTTAAGATGAATATAAATATTACCACGTTGTTTTTTGGTACTTTCTTTCAGAAATCCATCCAGGCCATCCTTTAGAAATGCCGGAGCAGTAAAAGAATGGTTCCTGTGAAACCCTGTAATTGTTGTTCTGCTGTTTTGAAGGCCAAACCGAAAAACCTTTGGATTCGGACTATCGAGAGCTGCAGTAATCCGGTCGTGCAATTTAAATGCAGAACATATAAAAACTTCAGACGTGGCAGATTTAATTGTGTCTTCCAGAAAATCAATATCTTTATAAGCAGATCTGGGACTGAAAGATTGAAATAGCTTCTCGCCTTTTCTAGGTGGAAGATTAACATCAATAAATTTTTTTGTATCACTGGCCCCCTGGCTGACAAGTAATTGTTTATAAAGAATTTCGTATTCTTTTGCAAGAATTTTGTCATATATAATATGTATAACGTTGGCCTGACGCCATAAAGCATTTGGCGTGAAATTAGCCGTTCCTGTGAGCACCGCCTGAGGAACATATTCTCCCGAACTATCCTTATTCTTCAGAACAATGAACTTCTGATGAAAAAGCCCGGTAGTATGACGCGCCTTTTTTTCCTCCTCTGGTAATGGCTTAAGATGTTCTTCATTTGCAATTGTCTGCTTATCACCTGGTTGACCATGATATATTATCCGGATTTTTACCCCTTTACCGGCAAGCTCTTTGAGGAGACTCACAAATCCATCATATTCAAATTCAAATAAAGCTAAGTCTAGGGCATAATTGTCATCCTTTGCCTCTCTCATAAAATCTTCTATTTTTTGGAGCATACCTCTGGTTAGCCACTCTCGGGCCTTAAGATATAAGGGGTCCTTTTCATTATCAGGGTTTGTCTCGCCAAATCTTCTCGAATATGCCTGACTTGCCGCAACAGCTCTGTTGAAGATGATACGATGTTTGCCACTATCAATTGATTCGGTTTTTACTTTTAATTCAGGACCAACAACATATCTGAGTTTTTCCGGACTTCCATAAACAGCCTGAATTTCGTATGTATATTCTTTATCGGGATATACCGCATAATCCGACCATCTAAATTTCTGGATAGGTGCGATGTTTGAATCAACAGGCAGAAAATTTTGCGGTTTGTCCGAAGGAAACTTAATCAAGCCTTGTAACCATTTCCAATTTCCTTCGCCAGCCTTCCTTCGTATTGCAAAGCCCAATAGATTTTCTCTGAGATTGTCAATAATATTAAATGCAAGAAGAACACCGGTTGTTCCTGCATATAATTTTAGGATGATGCCATTTTTTTCATTTCTGACTCTCATTCTCTAAATTATTAGTTGTGTTTCATTTCTATTTCGGAAAGGATTTCGTGTGCTTTGTCAAAATTTCCAATTTCCTGATATACACTTGCCAGATCGTAATAGGGATCAAGAAAATTATCAGGTGCATACTCAATCGCTTTTTCGATATACCTGATACCCTCTTTGGTTTGTCCCATCTTATGAAGAGTCAGACCTAATCCTTTATTTGCGTAAGAATTATCCGGACTGCCAGCAAGAATACGCTCATTGACCTCTTTTGCTCTTGGATAGTTGCCAATGAAAAAATTAACATATCCTATCAATGAAAGAATCTTTTCATCATTTGGCTTCTCCATTAATAGATGCTCCAAAATTACAGATGACTCCTGCAAACATCCTTCCTGCGCCAAAACAAGTGCTTTGGGGAAAAGATCTTCCTGTTTTTCGTAATCTGCAATTCTCTTTCTTAATTGATTTGTTGCTACTTTAAACGCGCAGTAAGGATTTTCCGATTTCATTGAGCCATTCATTGTCAGCCGGGTGTTTGGACATCCTCCTAGGCAAACATCTCCATAAATGCAACCAAGACATACGCCGTCTAGATTACTTCTGGTCATGTCTCTCATCCATTTAAATGAATTTTCATCATTCCATATTTCCACAAGACCTCTTTCTCTTATGTTTCCTTCTATATAAGAACGGTCGCGAATAGAAGTACATCCCAAAATTTCACCATTATGTAAAATGCCAAATCCCCTGCGTCCGGCATTGCATCCGGACCATGGTGAGTAAGATGTGCTTCCCAGAGTGATTGCTCTGATTAGCTCTTCCTTTTCTGTATAATACCCTAAACAATCGGCTGGATATACAATTATTTTTCCCTCTAACGCTGTTTTCAGACAAAAATCAAGTATAGCATCAACATCTTCCGGATCAATCAATTTGTCTTTATGATTGACCATATTGCCCATTGGTATGCAGATTTGAAGTTGCCATGAATCGACCCCTATATCTATTAAAATATCTTTAATCTGTTCAAGTTCTTTCAGGTTTGTTTTGTTAATACTGGTTATAGCACCAGAATACTGACCATGCTTTTTCAGAAGTCTGAAAGCAGCCATGTCTATATCAAAAGAGCCTTTACATCTTATTGAATCATGAGTTTCGCGAGTACCGTCAAGGCTGATGGCAACGGTACCAATACCGCTCTCTCTCATCATTTTCACAGTCTCTTCATTTAATAACCAGCCATTCGTAATTATATTCGGAATAACATTGTTTTGATTCAATCGTTTAGCAAGCAAAGGCCAGTCTTTTCTTGTCAAAGGTTCTCCACCCGAAAGTGTGACCCATTTCATATTGAGTTTTCCGATTTCATCGCAAAGAGCAAGGGCCTCTTCTGTTGACAATTCATCTGGAAGTGCATGACTGCAGGCCGAACCACAATGCATGCAGCGCATATTGCAAGCCATTGTAATTTCCCACACAGCGGTAATTGGTGTATATGAAGCCATATCTATTTTTTTGTTAATAATAAACAGGTGCTGGGTTTTCCAACACCTGTCCAGAATATTTATTCACATTTATCCGGGAAATTGTAACGCATCATCGGAGGTATATTATACTTCTGAATAGGAGTGTTTACATTATACAACGGACGAGGCAGGATGCCATACTTGAGCACTTGTGGAGGAGCACAGCACATATCGTTGTCGGGAGCGCAACATACACCATAATATAAGCGAGGGTCTGCTGGTGGTGCACAACATACGCCATAGTATAACCTTGGGTCTGCGTTGCAAGTGCACTGAGGTAATACTCCATAGGCAAGCCGCTCATATGCATCATCACAAGGGATGCCATATTTAATAACAGGCGGTTGAGATGAATATAACGATCTTACATCTCGGACAGTTGCTTTTTGTGAGCCGACAAATCCTTTGATTTTCATATCGTTTTCTGAGGTGGCCACTGCCTTAACAATATTAATCTGGTAAATTACTGTCTGTACTGGTTCTTCCAGTTTCCATGCAGCTGCAAGTGCAAATTTTACACAAGCTTTTCCGACACCAATTCCCTTAATGTGAAAAACCTGTGAAACAGAGGCAACAATTCCTGGTGAGGCTGGAATAACAGAAATACCTATTAAGCGTATCAGCCCTGATAATTCTGAAAGCTCCCATCCATAACCTGTTGAGCCCATCATTGATTCAAGAGATATATCAATCACCTGACCAATTTCAATTTGAACTACTTCATCCTTTTTTTCTTCTTTCATTTTACTTTTAATTTAGGTTAGTAATAATAACATCTGGAACAATTAATTATTCCGAGACAATATGCTACTGCATTGTCTAAAAATGTTTATTGCCATGAGAAATTCTCTGATAATCGAATTCTCCCGTAAAAACTCCATTTTCACCGCGAATGATAACTGTGTAAATACCTGAATAAACCAACATAAGGTTATATAATTGAACAGATCCATCAGAAATTAATGGGCTTTGAAAAATTATAGATTGGTTAGGATCAATTACTGTTAAAGTAAAATATGAGAGAGGTTTATTAAACCGGACTGATAGTTGACAAAAATTTTTGTCAATCCATGCAGACGGTACCTGAATAAGTGCACGAGGGCCAAGATTAGTTGAATCTTCTTGTCGTAATTCTACCTCTTCCTGACTGGTAACTTGAGCGTAAGCATTAACCGAGGGAAGCAGGGTCGCAAGAGCGAAAATGATGATTGAAATAATTTTTTTCATAATGCCAATTTTTATTAATTAAATTTAGCACAAAACAACTTAATGATTAATAAATTATTGACCATTTTTGAGTCATTTTATGCGACATATGTGCCTGACATACTGGCTAATGCAAAAGAATTTAGTCATCACCAATTTGACTCTGCCATAATGCACTGATTATTAGCGAATAAGAATATTCGCCATTTGTATAATTATTGTGTTAAAAAATAAGTGGGATTAATAACTTAGGCTGCAAGAGTTATGAATAATGGTTGAAACATATTCCTCTAAACTGATGTCTAAATTCATTCTTGAAGATAATCTTCTTTTTCGGCCATAAATAGATTTCTGGTTCGAGTAATTAAAGAAAACCGCCATTTCAGTTGCTGAGAAACCACAGCAAATAAGGCTTAAGAGATTTATATCATCTGAAGATAGATCAGGATATTCATTTTTTATCTGGTCAATTGCTCCATTATATTTTGCATTAACTATTTCCGTGAGGTCATTTAAAGCACCTTCATCAAGTTTATTAATCTTCATAATAGCCTTAAATCCCGCCATAAAAGATTTTGGCGAAGACTCATAACGATATGAAATATCAATAAGTTTTCTAATTGTAATTAATCTTCGGTCTAATAGCTCTTTTAATTGAATCTCCTCCATATCTCGCTTAGATAATTTGCTCATAAATGAATTGACACTCGTTAAAGATTCAGATTTTAATTGCTCAATAAATAATAGATTTTCTTCGATTTCCTCTTTTTTTCTTTTTATAATATATACGGCAAATGCAATTGACATAAGCAAGATTAATATAATAAGCACTATTATAAAAAAAGTTGTGCGGGCATTTAGTTCCATTTTTTGATTGATATTAATAAGCCGTTGATTATCATACTTTTTCTCAATATCAAATAAATCCATCTTTCTAGCACTGAGTATATTTGAATCAGTAATTTTTTGCGCCAGTTCATTGTATTTATATGCATTTTTATAATCCCCCGCATTCTTTGCTATATCCTTCATGGTTATATAATAGCTTAAAGAATCCTTTTTGCCGATTTTAATCATGCAAGAATAATAATATGCCGAATCTATCTGTTTTAAGTCTGAATATGATCTGCTTAAACAGTGATATACTTCGTTAGAAATATGCACTTTATTATGACTTCGAATAACGTACAAACATATTTCCTTTGCCTTTAAGAAATCCCTGTCTAAACGATAAGTACTGGCAAGCAATGCATAATTATGAAATAAATTGATAGAATCATTTCTATTTTTAGAGTATTCAATGGCTTTATTAATATAGCAATATGCACTATCTCTCTGATTAGTTGCCCGATATATTTTACCAATCAAGCTGGTTGTATAATTTATATTTGCCTGATGATTTGCAAGTTTAAAAAAATGCAATGCAACTTTATATTTTTCAATATCCTCATTATTTTCTATCAATTTTTTAGAATATAATCCACCCATCCGCGAATTGATTAGCCCTCGTAGCAGATAGTCATCGCAATCTTCCGCTGATGCTTCGGCCTTTTTATACATCTCCATAGCCGACCTGTCGGCCTTCATCTCTTCGAGTGCAATTCCGTTATATAATAATGATTTTGTGTATTTTATTTTATCTTTTTTGCTTTGATAGTACTCAACTGCAATTGATATAAGTGAATCGTTTCTGAGAGGGTAATAATTCTTATGTAAACTTTGAGTATAGAGTAATGCAAAATAGGCTTTCTCGCTTTTATTCCGCAATAACTTCGTATCTACAGATTTTAAAATCAATAATGAACTATCAGGAGAGTTAATCATTAAACTATCTGCTTTTAAAAGGTCCTCAGATATGTTTTTTGATCTTGAACAAGAGATGACAGATAATATAATAATTATCAAATAGATCTTATTCATTATTTTTTCCCCAAAATTAATGTACTTTTTAGAATTACAAAACTTTTTATCTCAACACTTTATGATTAGCATTGATTACATTTGCAATCTTTATTCATTTATCATATGCAGATGCCGTTCCATCGTTCCTTAACAAAGATATTCTATACAAATGCACATCAAAATAAATTTCGGCGAATGTGCTTTAAGTAAGATTGAGGTGGTTAAACAGTCAGATTATTTAGCAGGTTATACGAATATTTCAAAATCGTTGCCTCACATTGAAGAGGCTCTATCCATACTTCGGGAATCAAGACTCAATTGGGATTTCAAATTATGTCCGAACTGAAATATCTCTCTTCCTTTATATGGCCCAGGAGGGAACTATAACCCAGAAACCGGATGTATTAATTAATATGTGACGAATAATGGAGCATTTAAGGGTAACTCAAATTCTGCCCACATACTCATTCATGAGATTATCCATATGGGGATTGAAAGCTCAATTGTTAAGCGATACAAACTTACCCCAATTCAAAAAAAGAGAGAATTGTAGAAATGTATAAAATACAAAGAAGATTTTGTTAACTTAAATGAAAAAATAGGACTCAATTTAAATGAAAAAAAATTAAAGGCAGAATCCGGCTATCCGTTTTCTGACTTTTTTTATTTGGAAAATTTATGGTTTGTTGCAAGTTTGTTTACCATGTCTAATACGTCCTCTTGCAAAATTTGTTTTACTTTTTCGGGCTCCTCAAATAAAGGAGTATGAGCAGATTTTTCAAAGGTATAAAATCCTTTTAAGGGCGCCTGCAGCGTATTAAAATATTCCTTTGCCAATGCGTAAGATACTGTGTAATCATATATGCCATGAAAAAAATATACAGGGATATCCAGCTTAATCACCTGCTTGGTTAAATCCGTGTCAAGAATTTCTTTCCACAACCAACTGACTCCGGAACGAGATTTACCTCGCCACATATTAACCTTTTCAGGTAACGTGTATTCCCGGTTTGTAAGAGATGGTAAAAAAACACCGGTAATAACAGATTTCATGTCATGCGTTGTCCCTATGCCAAGACTATGCATTCCCTTATCCCGCAAAGCAAGGTATGCATTCGGAGTGCCATCTGCTAAAGTGACAGGTGTTGCTTCGAGTTTTCGAACCATCTTATTGTCCCTCTTCTCAACAAATTTCTTAAGCATATATTCATACGCCAGTTTTTCGGACTGGAGCTGATACGAAATTTGAGCTACTCCAATGTATGCGAAATACAACTCAGGTGCTCTTTCTGCTACCTTAATGCCAATAAATGATCCTCCCGAATGCCCCATAAGGTAAATTTTTTCCTTTCCAAAGCGTTTACGAAGGTAGTTTGTTACCTCTTTTGTGTCAGAAATCATTTGCTCCAGCGTTATTGTCTCTGGTTTAATACCGGCGCTGTAGGAAAGCCCTGAACCACGCTGATCCCACCATACTACAGTAAAATCGTCCTCAAGACCTGTAGGGTATTTCTGTGTAAGAAAGTAGAGCGGCATACCACCATGAAGGTATAGAAGTACCGGATTCTTAACATCTTTGCCCTTGATAAACATACCCATCCTCACACCATTGATATTTACATAGGTTTTTTCTGAAATACTGCCCGCCAGTGGCATCCCGTTTTTATCTAAAAAAGGAATGGGCTTTCCGGGACTGCATATCAGCAACGCTCCCCAAATAATGAGTGCGCATCCAACAATAAAGAGTGAGCAAAATGACAAAACTGTAATTATAAACATAATAGGCTTCCTTTTTCGTGTGAAAGATCGAGTAGAATTTTTCTTTATTTTATAGTTATCTATTTGATATTTTTTCATTTACAAAATGTGTTTCTTCCAAATTGACATTACTTTGTTGGACTTCCACATAAAGGAATACCTTTTTATTGATAAGTATCAATTTCTTTATTTTATATTCTTTATAAAGTTAACTATTTCATCAGTCAAACCAGCTTTTAATGGTAAAGCAGGATTTCTATATGATGCAATATTTTTCTGAATATCAGAATCCACTTCTTTTAATACATGATTCATATTATCAATGATTAACAACTTAGCATCTGGTTTTGCATCAGAAAGTAATTTCGAATCAACTATAGATGCCTGTAAATCTGTTGTTCCCTGGATAATTAAAACTGGAATTTTCAACTTACTAATCTCGTTTGCAGGGTTATATTTTATCCATGATATCATGTATGGCTGAACACTTGGGCGATATAATGCAACTAAACTAGGATTTACATTTGAAACGAGTTTTCCCATTTTTAGGCTGTCGAGTATTATATTTGATTCATCAAGTAACTGTGGCGGTAACTTTGTTTTGAGTTGTTCTTGCAAAACTTTATCTGCCGATTTTCCAACGCCCGAAATGGAAATAAACCCTGCAACATTAGTTTGCCCGGCAGCTATCATCCCAATTAAAGAGCCCTCACTATGCCCTAATATAATAATTGAAGAAAACCGGCTATCTGATTTCAACAATGATACCCAATCTATTACATCGTTTATATATGTATCAAATCTTAGTTCACTTTCACTCGTCATTGCCGGTTTGCTTTTGCTTATTCCTCGTTTATCAAACCTTAAAGTAGAAATGCCATTTTTTGCGAGATTCTCCGATAGCATTTTAAAAGCGTTTGTCTGGATGCCAAAAGGCGAATTGCAATCTCGGTCAGTTGGACCAGAACCGGGAACAATAAGAATTAATGGGGTTAATTTTGAATTGTCCGGCGTTGTTAAAGTTCCAAAAATTTCTCCTGTTGGAGTTTTTAAAACTATTTCAGATGATAAAAAAATTGAATCGTTTTGGGCTTGACCAAATAATCCCATTGATAGAATGATTAGAACAATAAATAAAGAAAATTTTTTCATAATTATAATTTAAAATAAACATTTAAGGCTAAAGTAGGTGGCGGTTTATTCGATAGAACGCATATTGATTAACTCTCGATTATAATAAATCCGATTGAGTATCTTAAGAAAGTAAGATTAATGCGGTATTCATTATTAATAAAACTTAAGTGGATGAATCTGCATATTTGAGGAATGAATCTGCTAATATAGATTTATGATCTGTAGTTCTCATCTATTTTTAGTGAGCTTAGGGAATTAAATTTGCAATAGAGCGCGATATGAGCACCATCATCTTCTATTTAAGCCATTTTGAAATAATATATTTTTACAAACTCCCACTTTATGCTATTATTGCGTTTTTTTAATACTTCTATTTATCTCTAATAGCTTTAAGAAACTGCCTTATGAAAAGGAAAGGATTTTTAATTATTGCACTGTTTTTTCTGCTAAATCAATTATACAGCCAGGAAAATCAACTGACTAAACAACAAAAAGTGAATGATTTTTTATATGCATATAATATTTTAAAAGATAATTATCCATTTTTCGGAGTTTGTAAAAGAACAAATGGATTTGACTGGCTTTCCCGAAAAAATGAATTTATTGATAAGGTTGAACATACGAAGAATGACAGTGCTTATATCTTTACCTTAAAAGCCATCTTTGGAGCGTTAAATGATGGACATGTGAATTTTAATGCTACACGGTATGGAAATGAAGGATATCATTCAACATATAAAAAAATTGCCGCTGAGAATTCTAACTATAATAAATGGCTGGAAATCTTTGAGAATCCGAATTCCCGTATAGATTATTGGTCTGCTATTTTAAAGCGCTCAGAAAAATCTAAAATCACAAATAGCAACATAATAAATCGGGAGTTTTCAAATTATTCTGATACACTTTTACAGAATGGTGAAATTGCAATTATGAAAATTCAATCTTTTAATTACCAAAGAATTGAAAAAGATAAAGAAAAGATTTTTTCTTTTTTTAAAAAAATCGAAAATTGCAAATATTTAATAATTGACATTCAGGAAAATAGTGGAGGGTCGGTTAAATACTGGAAAGAAAATATAGTTGAAAGACTAATAAATAATACAGTTGTATATACCAGTATTCCTGTGATCAAAGACGGACCAGTCAACAGGTATTTTTATGAAAGTTTTTTCGCGAAAGCATTATTGCTAAATAAAACAGAAGTTTTACAAAAAATTCCCGACGAACTTCTAAATGATGCACATTATATTAAATATGAAAAAGATACTATCTTACCCCATGCTCCAGTCAATTTTAATGGCCAGATTTTTTTATTGGTAAGCAAGAAAGTCTTTTCTTCGGCTGAAGGCTTTGCGCAGTTTTGCAAAACTACCAGATGGGCTACTGTCGCAGGAGAGAGGACAGGCGGCGATGGAATAGGCAGTGATCCGGCATTGATTATACTACCAGAAAGTGGCATACTAATGAGCTTCCCCTCTTTAGTAGGGTTAAATCATAATGGAAGCCTTAATTCAGAAGAAAAAACGATTCCGGACATTGTTATAAATGGAGATAACCCTCAAGAACGATTAAGAATGTTGATTGAACGCCTAAATACCAATTGATGATGCAATCACTTAGAATGTCGCTTAAAGAGCTTTATGAAAAAGAGAGGAGCGAAATAATTCTTTGCTCAAAACCAGTTGTACGAATTATTTTCAACGTTCTTCATTAGTTTATCAAATACAAAAATCACTTTTATAAAGTAATATCATGAAATCAATTATCTCTGAGTACATTGAATCCAATCAAATAATAATAAGGAATGCGATATCCGAAGATATTGGGGAGCTGAGGTCAATTTGCGAAAGCTGGGTGGACAAGAAATATCTTGAAGGAGACTTGTTTGAGGTTGACTATATCGAAAATTGTTTGTCATTTGGCGATTTGCCTCCAATTTTAAATGCAAACAAAGATTATTATCGGTTTAAATCTATCTGCTCTAAAGAAAATTCAAAAATTATTGGTTTCTTAGATATATATCATGGGTATCCTACCACGGAATCTATATGGATAAGTATTTTAGTAATAGCCCACGAAATACAACAGAAAGGATTTGGTCATGAAGTAATAGAATTAATTTCAAAAGAAGCAAAAGAAAAAAAATACACAAGTATTGGGATAGGGGTTCATCTTAAGAACTGGAAGGGCATACGGTTTTGGAGCAGCAATGGATTTGATAAAATAAAAAGAATATCTGGGGATAATAACTATAGCGAAAATAATTTCTCTGTTATTTATTTGGAAAAAGCAATTGATTTACATTAAATATTAAGAAATATACTATTGACGTCCAATGTATTTTTTCATGGAAGATCTTTCCATGAAATTCATCTTCCATGTCTCCAATATACGCGCTCAACACTTAAATATTCAGGTTAAACTATTTTTGCTCCAATTCCATCCGAACAATCCTTAATCTTGCAAGTTAAAATGATAGTTAATGAATCAGAATTGTATCGTAGTATATGAATCAATATACAATGGAAATACCGAGAAACTGGCAAAAGCCATGGCCTGCACTCTTGGATGCAAAATAATAACCGCTACAGAGGCACTTAATACCGATTTAAGTAAATACAGGGCAATTGGATTAGGTTCGGGAATATATTTCGGGTGTCATCATCCGTCGATTTTTGAGGTTGTAAAAAAACTCAATAAATCCGATCAGGATATTTTAATCTTTTCCAGCCGGGGGAATCCAATGCATGGGAAATACCATGGTAACCTAAAAAAACTATTAGTAGACAAAGGAAAAAGGATTATTGGAGAGTATACCGTAAAAGGATATGACGAGACCGGGCCATTTGTGATATTTGGAGGAGGAAATTGCGGAAAACCAAATGAAAAAGATATAAAAAAATTCAGAGCCTTTCTGCACAAAAAAATGTCCGAATATTGTATGCCGGACCTCTATCTGCAAGTTAAAGCAAAGCAACCAATCAAAGAGGGGTTTACGAATTCATATTCACTATTAATTAATAATAACCAAGTTATTCTCAAAGGGGACTTAGTCACAATCAATCAAAACGCATGTGTCGGGTGTGGGAAATGCGAGTCAGTCTGTCCTTTAAATGTAATTAAGGTTTGCAAAGGGAAAGCGATACCATTAGCTGAGAAGGATTGCACATTATGTGAATTGTGCATTAAGAACTGTAATGAAAGAGCAATTAATCTGCATTATACATGGAGAGATGCTTTAAATGTAGCTTCCAGACATGGTAAACGAAACTCACTTTAAATATAAAATGAAGAAAATAATTTTTAGTATAACAATATTACTCTTATCCGGGTATACATATGCTCAAAAAACCCTGGATATTGAAATTACCGGAGTCGAAAAAAATGGCGGCACTTTGTACTTATCCCTGTTCAACAGTGAACAATCATACAAAAAAAAGGAAGTTTACCAGTCCCAAAAATTAAATCCTGCTGGAGCGTCGGTAAAAACATCTCTATCATTACCGGCCGGAGAATATTTTTTTTCCGTTTTTCAAGATACTAATAAAAACGGGAAACTTGATTCGAGCCTGATTGGCATTCCAAAAGAGCCTGTTGGACTAAGTAATTATGACGGGAAGGGAGTGCCGGGTAATTTTAACAGACACAAAGTCGTTATTAATGAAACCACATTCAAAGTCACAATAGGACTTCATAAGCTCTGATTTATATATTAATATTCATATTTATGAAAAAGAATTCTCTAACTCCTTTGGCAATTACTTTTGCTTGTAGTGGTATCTGGGATACTATTGCCGGATTTATGTATTTTTTTATTATCGGGTGCGGCAGAGCAATTGACAATCCTGTTATTGACCCATTCTTTTCTGTTTTTCTCGGTTCATTCTTTATTTGTTTTGCCTACTTACAATTTATATCTGCATTAAATATTAAGAAATATGCTATTAATGTCGGATGCCTTATTATCGGAAGATTTTTTTACATAATTCAACTATATGCCTATATGGCTATTGTGAAAGATTTCCCTTCAACATTCTGGTTTACCGGAATTATTGATGGGGCATTCACTGTCCTGTATATAATTTTTGCATTAAGAGGCGGACTTGGTTTGCGCGAATTGTTTTTCCCAGTCAAAAATGTTATACTAAAATGAAGTTTTTTATGTTTATTTTTCCGCTATTCTTCTGTACTGGTTTTATTCAAACGCAGCAAAGTGTTCTTAAAGTCAATATTCCAACATTTGAAGATGAATTTACTTATGTCTGGCAGAGCATTAATGAGATAAAATTCTTCGAATCACATGGTTATTCTGTTAATTTTCCAAAGAGTGATATCGTAGTTGGTATGCTTGAGAAAGCCCGGAAGAATTCACTTTCTGAAACTGACTTTTCCAATTTAAAGAAAAACATGCTCGAAATTGGATTTCAAAAGTCAGATTATTTTGCCGGTTATAATAATATATTAAAATCGCTGCCTCAAATTGAAGAGGCAATATCGGTACTATGCAAATCAAGATTCAATTGGGATTTCAAATTATGTAAGAACTACAATATCACTCTTACCTTATATGGTCCGGGAGGGTACTATAATCCGGAAACCGGGAGTATTGTAATATATGTGGCGACTGACGGAACATTCAGGGGAAACTCAAATTCGGCCCACATACTCATTCATGATATCATCCATATGGGGATCGAAAATTCAATTGTTAAGCTTTACAAACTTACACGTATTCAAAAAGAGAGAATTGTAGACTTGTTTATCAGCATCTATTTCCGTGATCTTTTCCCGGATTACCAAATGCAAAATTTAGACAATAACGGGATTGATGATTATTTAAAATGCAAAGAAGATTTTGTTAACTTAAATGAGATAATCGGACTTTATTTAAGGGCGCCAAAACAACACTCTAGAGACAATAACTCTCTTTCAATTCCGAAAAATACTAGCTCATTATAATTTCTATTTTTATACTAACTATTATATAAAATTTGCATATTAAATCTAAAGCTATTAACTATTATTAAAAATTTATTTGAAAAATTATGAAGAAGTTTATTTTGACAGGGGCTATTTTCCTTTCAATATGCATATCAAGCTGTACAAAAGATTTGCCAATTGTTAATCAATCATTTATTAACGGGTATTTTGAATATTCTTATGTTAATTCTGCTTGCGGATACCACAAAAGTGGCTGGATAATAGATAAATCCGGCAATGTAAAGGCATACTCAAATCCGCCTGAGTGGAATCTGCCAGATTCATCTGGTTATATGAGCCAAAACAAAATGAATGAAAATTTATCACTATGCAACTTAACATTTGCTAATGTAGCCATAGATACTCTCTCCTATTATCATTCTATCTCACGATTAATTTTATCCAATAAATTTTCAGAAAAAGCCCCTAATGGGTATGATGCCGGCTCTCGCTCTTTATATTTCTATTCCTATGGACGTTTTTCCGGGAAATACAAAGCTATACTTCTAAGTCAGGATGGCGATTGGGCAACCTATAATTTAGACAGCAATGCAATTAAAGTGACAAACTGGTTGAAGAAAATTAGATAACCATTTTCTAAATTAACGTTTAAAGGCAGAATCCGATTATCCGGCTTCTGCCTTTTTCAAAATTACTTGAATCGTTTCATAATCGGGTGATCTTCTTTAAGTTCTACTAAATCCCACAGATTGCCATATAAATCCATAAATACGGCAACCATTCCATAAGGTTGATTCTTTGGCTCTCTCACAAATTTTATCCCCCTTGATATCATTTCATTATAATCTCTCCAAAAATCATCAGTGTTCAAAAACAGAAAAACTCTACCACCGGACTGATTACCTATAAATTGCTTTTGTTTTGGATTAGATGCTTTTGCGAGTAGAATCGTCGTTCCAACCGAGCCCGGTGGAGATATTACGACCCAGCGTTTATCCTGTTCTTGCTGATATGTATCTTCAATTAATGAAAAATGGAGCTTATTTGTATAGAATTCTATTGCCTCATCATAATCATTAACAACTAAAGCTATATGTATAATTGATTGGATCATTTTCTATTCAATATTTTCTTATAATATCTTTAAAAGACATAATAAACAATTCAATTTCAGCAGCACCTATTGTCAAAGCAGGATCAAGTCTAAGCACTTCCGAATTTGATCTTTTGCACAAAATAAATCCCTTTTTAAGCAAATCTTCATTGATTAAAAGCGAATCTCTCTCAAATTCAATTGAGATCATCAGCCCACGCCCTCTCACGTTTTTTATAATTGAGTATTCATTTTTTAAAATCAACAATCTGTCAATTATATATTTCCCCATTTTTTTGCTTTTAGCCAATAAATTATCATCATCGATAATACGAATTACTTCATTTGCGATTATAGCGCCAAGCGGGTCATTCTGATGAGATTGAGAATACAAAAAGTTCTTTGCACTAAGCTTTGCTGCAATATCATCAGAAATTGCAGTTATACCTACCGGGTAGCCATTTCCAATCCCCTTCCCTATTGCAACAATATCCGGAACTATATTGTAATGCTGATATCCGAACCATTTGCCAGTTCTTCCTATTCCGGTTGTCACTTCGTTTATCATTACTACTCCTTTACCCTCTTTTATTCTTTCAATTATTTTATTGATTAATATCTTTGAAGGAAAACGAACAAATCCTGAGGAACTACCAGGTTCAAATAGAAAAATACCAATTTTTTCAAAAGGGATATTATTAAAATCTTCACACTCTCCACTACATCCATTTCCCTTATCCCCGCATGAGCAATTTAACCAGTTGAAAAGGTACCAGTTATCCCGATTTTTAACGGCAGCATCTCCATATGCTCCAAAATAAGAGTCCGAAAATGTTAGGGCTATTTGTTTTTCGGTCACAAATCGTGCAACTCGCATCCCAAATTCTACTGACTCACTACCGGAACATAAAAATTCACATTTCCCATCAATGATATTTGTGATTTCTAATATTTTTTTTGAAGTCTCCTCAATTTGCGGATTACAATAACAGAAGCCGGTATGAGAAATTTTGTTTATTTGAGAAGTTATTACGCCATTAATTCTTTTATTGTTATGCCCTACACTTGTGCACCAAACACCTGATTCCAAATCGACATAACGATTTCCATCCGAATCATAAATAAAGCAATTGTCTGAATTTACAATATTTTTAAATTTTAACTGATGACCTATTGTCCAAATTATATGCTCCATAGTTTAAATAATTGATTTGCTTTAAATAAATTACACCTTTTCAAGAATATAAATTCGTGGTTATTATGCATGCATGTTATTTTTTATTAATATTTTGCGGCTAAAATTAGTTTCGATCAAATTAAGACTCTTTCTAAATAGCTATGAAAGTATAAAATGTAACTGCGAGAGTGCCAAATCGGCCAATGAAGACTCATCTCTCATTATTGCACAATCACACCTCACTTTAACATATTCACTATCTTTTCTTTTAAGTAGTATAGGATTTTTTATGTTTTTATAAACCATTTGAAATGATTGATTATAAATTAATAGAAATCAGGAATTTTTGCATTACAAACTCAAGTCCCGATATTATTCTGAAGTATTCTAAATATTTCAAAGATGGGTTTGATGGTTACGGGATGGAGCAAAAAACATTTGAAAACCAAAGAGATATTTTGATTAAGGAGTGGGAAAACGAAATGACTCACGATAAATATTTTGACCTTGGCGATAAATTTATGCAATCGGGAAAGTTCGAAGAAAAATCTTTTGCAATTGTATTCATACAGTCTCAGAGAGATCATTATTCGAACAATACATTTGAAAGAGTGGGAAAATGTTTTGAATACGGCGTTACAAACTAGGCGACTAAGGATGTATTGTGTATGCAGGTAATCTCCATTCTTTTACTTGACGAAGTAATATCTTTTGAAAAGCTAATGGAATGGAATAATTCCGATTCCGAATGGAAGAGAAGGGCCGTTCCTATAACGTTGGCAGAACTCCTGAAAAGAGGACTGAAACCTTATGATGCATTTCGTTTGATTGAACCCCTGATGAAAGATAATTCTGAATATGTTCAAAAAGGACTGGGTACGTTGCTAAGAGGGTTATGGAAGACATATCCGGGAGATGTTGAACCGTTTTTATTAAGATGGAAAGACGAATGTGGTAGATTAGTAATACAATATGCCACAGATAAGATGGCCATTGGACATCGAAAACAATTCAGAAAGAAAAATAAAATTATATATAATTTCCCTTTTCACATAGCCATGGCAATTCCAACATTTATTTGCATGCTTGGAGCCCTACATCCATTGATCCAGAATGGAAAAAAAGCAAGCCTATTTCGTGAAAAATACAAAATAAAATATATTTCCAGATAAGGAATATATGTAATTTTTGGATACTCTGTCGGAAGTTTTCAAAAGGGCATTAAAAGAAGTTTTGCAGATATAACTCGTTTATAAATTCGTGTTTAAAAAAATATTCGGGCTTATTAAGCGTTTTCAATGTTAATATTTCCACTTCCATTAGCTTTTTTTACCCTTTCGTTATATTTTCCTTAACCAAATGATTATTTCTTTATTATATTGGCGGCAAATACTGAAAATTTAGATAATGGTAAAAAAAATCTTTTTCATTTTCGTTTCAATTGTAATAACAATTGCCACATCTAATAAAAATGCAGATGGACAAGATCTGAAAATTTTTCCGGCCGACGAAAATTATACTTTAACTCTCGCTTTCCACAAAGCCGACACCATTCTTGTTGTGACTCCAGATTTTTATGTAATTACCCCGAACGATAAAAAAGATATCGAAGAGTATGTGTTTTGGGAGAGTTGGCAGAAAAAACCCTATTATACTTATAAAAAAGAGTATGAATTAGTTGAAAATGATGCAAAAAAACACATTCAGCTCTATGGGCCTTTTTGCGATTTTCGCAAACTTGATTTTCTTAATATCCCGATTAAGCAAATTAATAATGGCTTTGCATTGGATGGAAATAACTTTGATCGTCCTTCCGATGCATTCTTTTATATCAATGATGATGGAACCAGATTATACACTTGCGAAAATTCAAATCAAACATTAAACTTGTATAAAACACTAGGTGTAGGAGGTTATCAACTCTTTATTTTTAGTGGAAAAGAAGTTATGATAACAGGGCAATACTCCGATAAAAACAAAACAAAAGCAATAAATTCATTAGATGATGAGCGAAAGAAATATTTTAGAGCCATTTATACTAAATACTTTGACTTTGAGATTGCCAGTACACATAATTATGACTCAATTAAAAATATAGTTGCATTTAAAACCGATGAATATATAGATTCTTTATGTGACTTTTTAGGCGTCGACAATTACGATTTTACGCGAATGAAAACATATGTATATCGAAACAATAATGATTTAAATTTATTTATTGGAGCTCCTAAGTGGATGACCATATACGGCAAATCACTGGGAACTATAAATCACGTTTGTAATTTTGGCTTTCCATTGTTTATGCACGAAACTGCACACAGTATTATTGAACAGAAAATTGGCAAGAATCCATCCAGTTTCTTCGTTGAAGGATTTGCACAATATACAGGACATCTTTTTTCACAATCGGCATATAATAATGAATTAGAAATAACAAAAGCGAATCTGTCACTTTTAACGCCTGAATTGGTAAGGGAAAAGTCTGTTTCAGTTTTCTACAGCAATCCACACTATTATCCGATTGCAGCAGTATTCACTAATTTTCTGATAAATAAAATTGGGTTGAATGAATTTAAAAAAGCATATTCAGAAAATAAGATTGAAGATGTTCTTATAAAAAAAACAGGTTCAAATTTTGATCAGTTAATATCTGAATTTAAGGGAAATAATGAGTAGGCCAATTCTTGACAAGAACATTTCACTTGAGGATTTCCAAAGTTACTACTGGCTCAAAGAAGAACTTATTATTTTTTGTAATGAGAACGGAATTAGCCCGTCCGGCGGTAAACTTGATCTTTCCGACAGGATTTCATGTTTTATTTCTACGGGAACAATAATCAACCCAATAAGAAAAAAAGTGTTCTCATCAAACTTTGACTGGAATAACGCTAAATTGTCCTTAGAAACTATCATCACCGATAATTATAAAAACAGCGAAAATGTTCGTGATTTTTTTACCAAATCCATAGGAACAAAATTTTGGTTCTCCGTAGAATTTATGAACTGGATTAAAGGCAATGAAGGAAAAACACTTGGAGATGCAATTAATGCATGGTACGAAATTGTGCTTCTAAAGAAAAATAAAAATTACAAAACAGAAATTCTTCCACAATTCAAGTATAATGCCTACATAAGAGATTTTTTAGCTGACAATCCCGGAAAATCTACCATTGACGCCATACAAAGCTGGAAAATACAAAGAGACCATAAAGGAAACCATAAGTACTCAAGAAAAAATATTTAATATTATTAATATATTTGTTTGTGATTGCATTATTTTATAGGAAAATAAACAGAATATTTCCCTTAAGCAAATTATTCAAATTACTATTGGGTATTTCTGCTTCAGTAGTAATAATTGTGCTTACATACAAACATGTAGCTGGTTTTCAAGTCTTCAACAGCACATTCTCTTTTATTAAACATGTCATACTAAACACTTTTACTTCCCTCATTTTAGCCTATCTGGTTGCCATTCCGGGTATATTACTAATAGGTTTTCTAGACCGATATATGAGTTGGAATAAATTAGTTTTTACCCGAATTATCGTACAACTAACTTTAGCGATATTATTGGCATTTTTTGCTTCCACTATAATTACTTTGATTTTATATGCTATAGAACCCGACAAAGATTTGAATTCTATTTTAGTGTTTAATGCACTTATATCAGCTGTAGCAAGTATTATAACAATGGTAATTCTTCAGGCTTTTATTTTTTTTCATGATAGTGACCGCGCAAAAAAAGAAGCAGAGATTCTTGAAAAAAAATTATCTCAAGTGCGTTATGAGGTATTGAAAAATCAGATTAATCCCCATTTCATGTTCAATAGTCTTAATGTTTTATCCGGACTCATAAACAAAGACGTAGAAAAAGCTCAGTTATTTATTGCCGAATTCTCACAGATATATCGTTATGTGCTTGAAACAATAGAAAAACCGGTTTCTTCACTTAGCGAAGAGCTGGGTTTTATAAGGTCATATATTTTTTTACAGCAAATCAGGTATGGCGATTCTTTAAATTTTAGTGTAAATCTTCCTTCAAACCTGCTCAATAGATTTTTGCCGCCACTATCTTTGCAAACTATACTTGAGAATGCCATAAAGCACAATATCGTAAACAATTCACATCCCCTGTTTATAGATATATACAACGACAAAGAATGGCTAATAATAAAAAACAATATTCAACCCAAAATTTCATCTAATTATTCAACCGGTTTAGGTCAAAAGAATCTGATTAAGCGGTATGAAATGATAAGCGACCATGTCCCGAAATTTTTAGTTGAAGCAAATTTTTACATAGTAAAACTCCCACTAATATCCAGCGATTATGATGAAGGTTCTGATAATTGAAGATGAAACGATTTCATCTGAAAGGCTTGAGAATATCTTAAATGAAATTTCACCTGATATTCAAGTATTGGCAAAACTCGGCTCAATTAAAGAGTCTGTTCAGTGGCTTCTTGTAAATACTGCCGATTTAATTTTCCTCGACATTCAACTTTCTGATGGGATAAGTTTTAGTATTTTTGAGCAGGTAGAAATTAAGACCCCTATAATTTTTACCACGGCATATGATCAATATGCATTAAATGCATTTAAAGTCAACAGTATAGCATATTTGTTAAAACCTATCCGAAAAAATGAATTGTCGGAAAGTCTTGCAAAATACAAATCCCTTAAATCGGCATATAGTATTGATTTTGAGTCTCTTAATTCTATAATTCAAAATAAAAAACCGGATTATCGTAAAAGATTTCTAATCCAATTTGGTGATAAATTTCGAAAAATTGAGACCGAAAATATTGCATATTTTTTCGCATTTGATGGATGTGTGTTTATAAAAACATCTGAGGGCAGTTTATATCCCATTGAAATCAGTTTAGAATGTGTCGAAAACTCCATTGACCCTTCCATGTTTTTTCGGATAAACAGAAAATATTTGGTTTCAATTAATTCAATAGCAAATATGACAGCCTGGTCCAGAAGCCGCATTAAACTTACATTAAATCCTGCTCCGGAAATTGATACCGATGCAATTGTGAGTATAGATCGCTCTTCGGATTTTAAAAAATGGATGAATAAATAGATATCCCCGAAATATTATCATACAAACCAATATAATAAAAAAACTGTAAGTGCTTTACTATTAATTCTGTATGCTGTTATTACATTCGGGCAAATAACACACAAAGGGCTCCCTGTAATTAAGGCAAAAACGTTAAAAACCGACTACAGAATTGGAGATGACTGGATAAACGGGAGCTGGACAATCTCTCCCCAGATTGCCAATGACAGTCTATTCATAATTTGCCGTTCAGGTGCAGAAGATGTCGTATTTAATACTGACATTGACAGTATTAAAATAAAACTGACACCCGATAAAATTTTGGAGATATATCCCCCAACGACTTGAGTGGTCTTGATTCGTTGTAATCATTCATTAATCCTTTCTGTTTATGAGCGGTAGATATTTTGTCCGATTAAATTGCGAGTCTATCTGAAGTCCTTTTTTGGACTTTTATTCTTATCAGGCTCAAAGCGTGGTTATATACAAAATTTATTCCCGGCAAAGATGATGTGCCGGTTACCGGAATTGCCCTCTGGAATTTTACCTTCTTTTATACAGGCAGTCAAAAGTAGCAGTGGTAGAAAAAAGGTTAAACTCTGAATCTTAAAATAAACATATCTTATCTTCATTGTATTATAACGCTGCCGCCATAGTTCCTCGCCCATTCTGCGACAGTTACGCCGGTAATAGTGAGAGCAGTACCTGATAATTTAACTTTATATATATACTGGCTACCCTTTATAAATGAAAGGGGTGTTGCGCCGGAGAGGGTAACAGGATAATTTTTTGAATCAATTGTAAAAGTAAATTGAATGTTGGTTTTATCTGTAATACTTGTTGGCACTACCAGTATGTGCGCGTTAATATTACTGTTTAGAGTTGCAGGAGTATTTGTTGGGTCCGGGTCGGCTGTTAAACTAATTGTACTATTAATTCCTGTTACGGAAAGTGTAGGAGAAGCTTCTCCTCCGGAAATAGCACCATCTGCCAGTGCCATTTTCAGATCATTTGTTCCCGTTTTATTAATTTTCAAGTTCGATCCTGCACCAGTATTGTCTTTAATTTCAATTTCGGAGATAACGCCTGCTCCGGAAAAATTTTCTTTCCAAACGACAAAGGCAACCTGCGCCAGTGAATGGTTTAGTTTTAAGGTAACAATGTTATTTTCATTGTTAATCTTTGTACTTCCTGCCGGATCTGTTTTATCTTGTGCAGCCCAAAGGTAATCTACCTGATTTGCCATAACCTGTGTTGCCGGAATATTGAGAAGTCGTGCAACTGTAGCTCCGGTACCGGTTAAATCGCTTGCGGTTGATGAATATGGATAATATGCAAAGATTTTTGCTAGTGAAGAGGAGAGATAAACAGAGCTCGCAAGACCCCAGGTACCGGCATGTGAAAGTAAAATGTTGTTGTTGCCGGTCTGATTATCATAAAGAGCATCGCCGGCAGCATTGGAAATATGAACCCCAATCTGCATTGATTGTATATTGTCCGTATTTACCAGAGCCTTGGTCTCCGTAATCGAAATAGATGGTGTTATGTCAAGCGGAACTTTTTCAGCTATATCAGGATTTTTCGTACAACTTGCCGTTAATACCAGAAACGATGTAAAAAAAAATATTTTTTTCATTTAATTATTAATTATGGCTTTTTATAAATTAATTTATATCAATATCATCCACAACAACAGTAGTCCATTCTGTAATTGTTACAGAAGATATTGAAAGGCCTGTTCCGGATAGTTTTACCTTATATATATATTGTTTTCCCGGCTCCCAGGACAAGGCAGAAGTGTTTGCTGCAGTGGACGACTTGCCATCTATCGTAAATGTGAATTTTATATCACCGGCAGCCATACTGACTGTTGGTACAACTAATGTTGTTGCGTTAACCTGTGTCCGGAGAGTAGCAGCATCTGCCGAAGGAGAAACAGTCCCCAGTGTTTCCGGAGTTCCGAATGTTCTGGTAATAATCCCGTTTTCTCCACCGGTTATTGATCCGTTTGTAATATCCATTGCAAGATCGTCTGCAGCGGTCTTACTTGTTTTTATCCAGGTCGTTCCCCCTGTTGCATCTTCAATTTTGAACTGTGTTAAACTACCTGCACCCGGATAGTTTTCTGTATAAACAACAAACGAAACCTGAGCAAGAGCATGATTCATACTCAGGGAGGCTGAATTTTTACCTGAGGAATTACTTACCAGATCGGCAACAGCTGTAAGAGGTGTTGCATACATATAATCGGTGTCCGCTCCTGTATTTGATGTTGCAGGAAGTGTCACAGGAACTGTTGTAAAGATGGCATCATTTGACCCCTGTGCTGCGTAAGGATAGTAGGCAAAGACTTTACCCTGTGTGGCAGTAAGGTTAAATGCCGTTGCCGGAGACCATGAAGAACCTGCTTCTGCAAAAGTAAATTGGACATTTGTTAATGCTCCGGTTTCATAAATACTGCCATCGCTGTTTTTAAGTATTTGGACACCTATGGCTGCTCCATCGGGGAAACCGGTTCCTGCAACAATAGCCTTTGTAGACGGGTCAATTGAAATACCGGCTTTCACGGAAAGCGGTACTTTTCGGCCTGTCATATTCAAATTATCTTGTTTTGCGCAAGAAAGAAAAGCTATTGCAGATATTGTTGCAATGATAATCGCTTTTTTCATAATGATACTTGTTAAGAATATTTAATAAATTATGTTTTTACTATTGCTCACTACTATCTCATCGTCTATCACCACCCAGGGGGTGAGTGTTGCCGAGAATTTCAGTTCCTGAGTGGTGGCAGGAATGGTTACTGTGTATCTGTATGACTCACCTGCAACAAATTGCCGGGAAATTGTTCCATTAAAAGTAACTCCGTCAATTGTTACCTTAATACCAAGTTCCATTATTGATACAGGGTCAATAAAAAAACAGAGAGGTTCTATAGACAGGGTGCCCGTTGCACCGGATGAAACAATAGGTGAGGCTGAGCCTCCGGGAATGAGACTTCGGTTAGTGAGATTTAAAATAGCAGTACTGTAGAATCCGGACACTTCAATTGAAGATGTCTGGTTTATTACTACTCCGGAATCTTCGCATACTACATCGAAAGATATTTGTGAAACAAGATGTTCAAATGACAGAAGAGCAGAATTGTTTGTTTCACTCACATTTAATATCGTTACTTTATTCGCAGCCATTACATCGTCTCCGCTTTTAAAGCCTGATATTGATTCCGGAGTGACAGCGCCTTGTTGATAAGGCGCATAACCGTAAATATCATAGTTTTTTCCAACAGTAAGAAATACCGGGCCACCCAAAAGAGAACCGGATACTCCCGATATGTATAATCTGTTGCTAAAACTCGTTTTCGTAGTGGTTATTGAAGAGTCTTTAAAAGGAACATAAATACCTGTCGATATGCCTTCATACATAACATTATCTGCTTTTGAGATGATGTTTGCTCTGCCTTTCAGGTTAAGTTCAAATATGTTCTCCTGCTTTTTATTATATGTATTTATTTTACTGCAACTTAGAAGCAATAAAAAGAAAAAAACAAATATAATCTTTTTCATTTTTTTTAATTCCTGCTCCTGATTGATTGTGTTACAATTACATCATCTGTAGGGACAGTAACCCAATCCGTTACAGACCCCGTAATCTCCAAAGATGTTGTAGATATCTTTATATTATAGGAATAGGAATTGCCTGAGGTAAATGTTGCAGTAACAGATCCGGTAAAAGTTTGTTCTCCAGAAATAGCACCCGGAATGGTTACCTTAATTGGTAATGTCATCGCGGAAGTAGACGGGGCAAAGCATACAGGAGTATTTTGTTCTGTTATTTTAACTGTTCCGTCCACCGGCTGCCTGGTAATTTCACCTGTCTCCAAATTCAAAGTAAAATCTTTGACGAATCCTGTAACTTCAAATGTTGCGTCCGAGAAAGGGTAAGCATTTTTTGTAACCGGATCTCTATCGTCTGTTAAGGAGAACTTTATTTGCGACATTTTGTGAATAAAAATCATATCGACAGTGTTTATTCCAATAGAAACTCCTCTCAGAGTCCTGTTAACATCTGAGTATAAAACATCTGTTCCATGAGTATATGGTATTGCATTTGGATTAAGAGGAGCACCTGTTATTCTTGGTGAATAGGCATATACATCATAGTCTTTGCCGGCATTGAGATAAATTACATCTCCGGTAATGTTTCCTCCTGCGTCAACTGTTAAGAGTTTGTTTTCAATTATTGCAGAGGAGAGTGTCTCTGGAGACCCTGTTGTTACATTTACAACAAACGCGCCCAGACTTAATCCATTTGATAACGGGATATTAGCTTTTGTTGGAACTATATTAAATGATTTTCCCTTAAGAATAAGTGATGAATCATTATTGTGTGACGGATTTATTTTCGAACAACTAGTTGCCAGCAAGACTGTAATAATTACAGAAAAAATTTTATTCTTCATATATATTATTTTAAAATTACATTATCATTTGTTACGACCCATGATGTTATCCTTGCGCTAAACCCTCCTTCTGCTTCCTTGAATACATCAATATAAACAGTCAATTTTATAGCAATCTCAACATTTTTAAATGCATCGGAAGTATCAAGATGTAGATCTTTAGTATAACCGTTTGAAAAAGTAAAATTTAATGACAGCTTACTATCGTTAATGTTGGGTGCAACACCAAAGAAAAAAGCAGATAGCTCAAAATCGGATACATTAATATTGTCTATAATAAGACTGGCACTATCTCCTTCTCCTGAAAGCAGCTCTCCGCTGTGAAGTTTGAAGCCTCTGGAAAGGCCTGAAATTTGGGCCACACAACTTTGTACAGAATTCAAATCTCCCGAGAACATAAATTTAATATTTGCTTTTTTTGAATACTCCTCCGGCGTGAGAACAAGATTATGACTTTGCCCCTTTAAAATAGAAATTTCGTCCATTGAAGCTCCATATACCCGCTCCGGCTGACCAATATAAGGCCCCAGACTGTTCCGCACAGGTTGAACAGGCGAAGCTATTGAAACAGCACAAGCGTTAAGATAGTTATCAAAATTTCTGTATTCAAGCCCTTTTGTATCTGTATTTACTGCAATTACATTATATTTTTGCGGAGGAATTGTTCCGGTAAAACCGGCAGATGTTGCATTTTTAATAAAGACACGACCATCTTCACCATAGAAGTATAGCTTCATTGAATCTGAAGGGGTATCCCAGGATGGTAATTTTGACCAATGGAACGAAACAGATAGTTTCGCTTCCTGTTTAGATAAATCCAGATCTCTTTTTGAGCAGCCAAAAAGAGATAATGAAACAAAGAATATAGTAACTAGATTTTTCATTTTACATTACTCATAATCCTTTCCCAAACCTATACATAATACTCAACCGCAACCCCTGTAATTTGAACCCTTTCTGTGTCCCCGAATCGACAAAATAATACGAGCCATTATCTGCTTCGTACGATTCCCAATTGTCGATTCTGTAACCGCCTCTTGCGCCAATTTCTAAAGCAAGCCGCTTACTAAACAAAGGCAGAGCAAAACCCACTGATACTCCTGCTCCGTAATAATCCCCTGTATATCCCAAATTTTCTGATGATTGTTGCAAAATATCAAACTCCCCGGTTGCTCCATATATTCCGGTATAAAATCCCATGAATGCCCCCCTGTTTATTCCCTTATTGTTTAGCCAAATTCTTTGTTCTGCAGCTATTCCATCTGTATAACACCATTCTGTTCCGGTTTTTTTTCTGTCGATAGGTGCATAAAATCCATCTATTGATATTGAAAATCTGCTGGCAAAATAAAATTCCATTTCAAAATTTGGAATATAGTCTTGCCTTCCTATCTCTAATGATGGTGATAATCCTGCCCAAAAAATTGCATTTGTCTTAATAGCAACATATGGACGAAGCGCTCTATGGGTAGTTTGTTCCGCTTTTTTAATTCCTGATTCAACTATGCTTAAATTAATCTTATTGAAAACGATATGTTGATTTGATTTATATGGAATTGCAAACCCTGTTAAAACAGAATCTGCCTTAGCACACATATTGTCAATTTTTGCTATTGGTTCTTCTTCTGCTGGTTCTATGCCGGAAATGCTGTCTTTCTGTTTGTAAGGGATAGAATCATATTGAATAAAAACATTATATAACGAATTAGGAGACGGATTGAATGTGTAAAAAATCTCTTTATTAGCCCCAATTGGAACATTGGAAGATTTAATTTTAACTCCTATAACATCACTAACATCTAATGAATTATCAATATAATATGTAAAACGGTTGTTGTCAAGTCCATATCTGGTTTTCAGATATGCCCTAACAACACTTGCCTTTAATGAAATCTCATTTAATGAATTTAAATCATCTGTTTTATCAATGAGAATATATCCGGTAATTTCTATGTGAGCCCGATTATTTTTTAGATTATAAATTTGTGAAGAAACCGCAGAAGCAAGATTGTATAAGATAGTTGAATTATCGCAAAACTTCCTTTCCAAAACATTGCTTCCCGCTGCGAAAGAAAACCTAAAAATGTTTTCATTTTTATTGGCATTCTGTCCAAAACCATTTTGCGAAAGTATGAGCAGAAATAATAAAGCAAAGCTCCTCGTCTGATTTCCGGTAAGAATCCGAATATTAGACAAAGAAATAAAGAAAATTGAAATGAATCTTATCATGTTCTGTCTTTTTAATCAACCGCTTGCGAGAACCATTTTCTTTGATAAACAGTTATTCAATAATTCCTTGAACTCATCTTTATTAAGTGGGGCATTAATAAAATGCAAATTATCATATCTTGATTCAAACATTATAAGCCCATCATATTCCAATGTTTGTACAATAAATGTTATTTGCGGGTATTTCTCGTGTAAAGACCTTATTTTAAAAGCATTTTCAAACATCTCGATACCGGAATTAATTATTACATAATCAAGATTAGCTATGGCATTAATTAATCCGTTAAGATTATCAATCGTACAAGTTCTCATTACATTAAACGATTTTTTATTCAGACAATCTTTTAATTCGAAATAATTAGCTTCATTTTCTTCAACAATAAGAACGTTTCTTACCCTAATAATGTTCTGATTAGCAAAGAGATCATTAATTGGTAGGTCCAAGTTGAATACAGATCCTTTATATAATGCAGACTCAAGCCGGAGTCTGCCATTAATTATTTTAGTCAACTTATCACAGATGGCAAGACCAATACCCAATCCCTCGAGGTCTGCACAATAAGACTCATCTACCTGCCGGAAAGGTTTAAAGATGATATTATGCTTATCGTCCGGAATTCCGATACCGGTATCTGATACGTATATTAAGAGTCTGTCATTTGACCCATCGGTTTTAACTACTTCATATCCTATTTCGATACATCCTTCATCAGTAAATTTCAATGCATTTGAAAGTAGATTTGTTAATATCTTTTCAATTTTAGCCTTATCCGAGTATATAATCAAAGAATCTTCATTGTCATTTGCATTGATTTCTACCCGAACCGAGTGTTTGTATTCCGCCTCATTTATAAAATCATCATAAACATCATGCAACAATTTCTTGACATTTATCTCTTCAAGACACAGGTCACTATAATAGTCCAACACACTGAAATCAATAATTGAATGAATTTTTTTTAACAACATAGAGCCATTTACTTCAATAATTTTAGCAAAACTCCTGATATCCTTAAGTGATTCAGCTTCCTGAATCAAGTCTGAGAAACCAATAATTGCATTTAGTGGCGTCCTTAATTCATGAGAAATCGTTGAGGCAACAGCTTTAATCTCATTTTCTGATGCATCACTCTCTTCCAAATATTTGTTAAAACGAATCATTCTTAAAGACTATTAAACTTATTTTGAAATGTGATTAAATATCATTTCCCTCTCACTCATAAATTATTTGTTGCATTCATATGTGACACATCAAATAAATTTAAGAATTCTTGTTTTCCGACGTCTAAAACTAGAATCAAAAGTTTTATAACTAACCTACAAAGTATACATCGAAAAACAAGAATTAATTATTAGAATCTTTTTACGATTCCTATATTCATTGATATATGATTGAGATTCAAATTTGTTGAGATGCTTTCAATCTCTCTATTAAGCGAATTGAGCTTAATTCCGGAATTTAGATTCCAATTCAATCCAATTGCTATTTCTATTCCGGTAGCTAATTGAAATCCAAATCCATGACCGGTATCATAAAGCAATTCCCCTGATTCATTTTCAATCTCAATATGATTATAAAGAGCTCCACCCCTTATATATACAGAAACACCCTCAACTATAGGTTGAAAACATTGCAGGCCCAAAACATATCCTGTTTCTTCAAATGAAACGTTATTTCCGGCAAATGAATTTTCTGCAGCAAAGTGATTCCATCCCCATCCCGCATAAATATCTGTAAATGAAACAATTCGATAACGAAAAATCCCCTCAAATCCATAACCTGTATTTAGAGTGACTCCGCCTAATTTCCTAGGAGCAATTGCAGGTCCACTGCTTAGTTCAAATCCGAATTTCTTTTCTTTCTCTTGAGAAACACATGTAATTGAAAACAAGGAAAATACTAAAAATCCCAATAAAAATTTACCTCTCATCTTCTGTTTTTTCTTATATTATTCTTGTTCGCAAATATATATCTGCGAATTTTTCAAATAGACGAAATCATTACGGAGGTGAGAATTTCAATGTTTAAAGCGTATGTTTTAATGATAAGTGTTAAATCAAACCAAACTCAATAATATCCATTTTGAATAATGGAACTAGACTTTCTAATTTTATGTCAACATTCTTATTAGTATTTATCATCACTTAGGTTTTTGTTAATATTATTTAGAAATGATATTATCGCTTTTTTTCGATAACACTTAAATCGTTTAAAACTTGATTAAGTAACGATGAGAGCTCACCTATATTAAGCATATAAAAATCAATCAAAGAATTTATTAATTCCGTATCTTCATTTTCACAAGAATAACTGGCTAATTTGAGTACTGGCTGTTGAATGGCTGTATTTTCCAAAATTTGGTTCCTATCATATTTCATAACAAAACATACTTTATCCGACACTAAAGCAAATTCAAGTTGATACGATAACAATTATAATATGCCGAAAGTGTATTATAAAGCTGAAAGTGCATAATATAAAATCTACTCATAGGATGTTGTCTCTTAATAATTTACACAAGTGAGATATAATAAATATATCAGAACTTTTAATTTGTTATAGATTCTGGTTTAGATGTATAAGCCGATAAAAAAGTCTTGTTCTTCACCAATTAAAATTTACACTAACTAAGACAAAATCTTGTATACTAACCAAAGTACTTAGTGAAAAACAAGAATTAATAATTAATAGCTTTTGAAATCCCTTTAACATCAATTTTCACAAAAGTATATGTAAACAATAAACGCATTTTGCATAATTATGCCGAAAGCGAATATCATAACACAGAAAGTGTGTATTAAGAAATGAATGAAAACGACTTGTAAGTTATGTTTAGGCTCGTGCGGATTTTGAATAGAATAAATTGCGGATAAAAGAACTATTTTTCCAATGTTCTTAATAAATACATTGTATTTAGGGGGTCCGACATAAGCACCAATCACAAGGAAAAGATTTTCATAATCGGATAAAAGAATACAGAGCCATGAAATACCGCCCTATTTTCGCTACTCATAGCTGTAGAGGCAAATTTTCAACTCCGGGATCTCCTCCTTAGTTAGTGCAAGCCTGTGGGGAAAATATACCCAGTTTGTCAGTATTTGCCACCCATTCGGTCTGCAGACCGTTAAGAGTGGTTTTGGTTACCGGGTTTGAATCCTCACAAACAAACATAACAGTACCGTAATCAACTAGCACAGGTGATACTTCGTCTTTAATGCAAGAAAAATCGTTGCGCATAACGTGACACAAAAACAAAGGAAATGTTAAATTTAGGTCCTTTTCTCATATTAATATAATACTTTATTCCCCAACAAATGAAGGCCAAAAACTCACCACATCCGAAAACTGACAGGTTGTGATTTGGGCGTATAGTAAAGCATTTATCATTTTGAATATAGAAAATATTACCAACCTTTTGCACATATTAATCCTCTCTCAAATTGTTAATTCTCTTGCTATTAATTTTTTACACATCGGACAGATAGACCCGTTGCACGCAACAAAACAGAAAAGCTTGAATTTGATATACTTACTCCAAGACCAGGCGCATACATTGTGTATGAAGGGTTTGTGGGAACAGTTGAAACCCAATAATATGCACTTGAATTTCTTTCTAATGAGTTCCCTGCTTCTGTCCTAAAGCCTGACGCCGGGAGGAAAATACTACCTTGATGATCACTACTGTGGTTCCCACCGTACCATCTCCCTTTCATACTATTTGGACCAGACTCTGTCCATGTATGACCAGAACTAAGAAGAGAATTTAACTCATTCTCTGTTGGAACCCGCCACCCAACTGGACAGGGATTATAAGTTACAGACATACTCCAGGAACTTTGTTGAGGCGAAATGCAATCGTATGGAGATGAAGTGGGAGCGTAAAAATAATCCTTATAAGTAATAGAATTAGCAGTAGCAAGTGTGGTTGCATTTGAAATTATAGTAAGTAGTCGCGTCTCAGTAGTATCATACCCCTGTCCGTATCTTCTGCTCCACTGATAAAGAAGCCCATAAGGATGATTATCATCATATCCGGCATTTACAGGAGACCATGTTATTCCTGCAATCGTAGCTTCATTAAGGCCACCCCAGTTAAATGGTGTTACAATATTATATTCTTGTCCGTAAATCGGGGTTCCTCCACTAATTACATATGATCTGTAGTACCAACTGGAATTTTCGTTTAATCCATTGATATTTATTGAGTATATAATATCTCCTCCGGCATATACAATTTTATTATTAGATGTAGTGGGATTAACAGAAGAAGAATACACAATTCCTCTCTCAGTTATAGTGTTTGACCCAGAAAATTCAATTTTACCACCTGTTGTAAAACTATTGTATAAAATATTATTTGCTTTAATTGTTTTAATAATTGGATGAGGATCGTTATCTGTTTTTACGCACCTGACAGAGCCAGCTGCTGAACGGTCTAGTGATCCAATATTTGTCGCAGTGCTCGTAAAATATAGAGTTTTTGCATAAGCTGTGTTTGTTGTACCAGACAAATCGCTTACCTGATAAAAGCCTTGCGTCCCTCTGTTTGTAGCACTTGCAGTACTAGAATTATATATAATCCTCCCATTAGGAGGGAAAAACAGAGCCGTTGTTGGCCTAATATCTGGATTATCATGATTTGGACCAATCCATCTCCCAACCACATTATCAACCCCTAATAATGAATTACTTACCCAAGTTGAGCCATTTGATAGAAGAGATTGGTATTCCTGTGATGTAGGTAACCTCCAGCCTTCTGGACAAGGATTGAATTCGTTTGACATATTCCATGTTAATTGTTGAGGAGTACACCAGTCCAAAGGAGAGACAGATTTTTTAATAAATTTACCTTGATTTTCAATTATATTCCCATCAGATAATGATATTGGGCCGGTAATCAATTCAATCGATTGCGTTTCAATACCTAGATATTCAATTCCGTATTTTCTATGCCACTGATAAAAAAGACCGTATCTATGGTTTGCGTCATACCCTGCATTCACAGGAGCCCAAGTTAGTCCATTAATTGTGACAGGTTCCAGATCAAATCCATCAATAAATGATACGATTGCCCCGGCAGCATCAACTCTTATAACATATTTTTTCCCTCTCTCAAAAGTAACATCCGATTTTTTTACCACCTTAAAAACGCCTCCGCTTTCAAACGCAATTTTTAACTCCCCGATATGGGTTCCGGGAAGGACAACCATATAAACTTTTGGAGTTGTTGAGTAGTCATTAGTGGGAGTAATGGCTGCGTCTAACGATACCGTAACGATGTTGGAGGTATTTGTCATTCCATCTATACCATATGAGACCCCGGAAGCAGGAGTGTTTTGTGCCAGATTAATTGTGCCTGCCTCAAATGCTAAAGGCACTTTTCCTGTCAATTTTACTTTCGTAATTGCTCCCGATCCTGTACTTCTTATTATCTGAAACTCAATTATTGCAAACAGGTGGTTGTACCTTAATGAAACCGTGGCCGGAGCACCTGAGGAACCTGGGTATTTTGCCGTATATGGCTTTGCAACAAGAAAGTCAAGAGCACTAAGGTGAGCACTGTTGTTTCCGGCCGATTGTGTTTGGCTTGCAGGAAGTGAGACAGGAACAGCAGTATGGGGAGGGGTGCCGGCAGCATAGGGGTAGTATGAGTAAAAGTTGTGATCTCCGATGTTCCAGTAAACAGCTCCGCTGAACTGCGATCTTGCGCCGTTACTGAGAGCTGTAAGGGGCTCGTTTACAACACCGGGAACACCACCTGCGGTTATGGAAGCCTGTGGGGAGAATATCCCTGCCTTATCGGTATTGGCCACCCATTCGGTCTGCAGGCCGTTAAGAGTGGTTTTGGTTGCCGGGTTTGAATCCTCACAAACAAACATAACAGTGCCGTCATCAACAAGCACTGGCAATTCTTCGTCTTTTATGCAAGAAGAGAGCACTAAGCATAAAGCAATAAAGGGCACTACCATTTTTACCATATTATCACTACCTCCTGAAATGTTTCAATATCAGATATTCTTATAACCTCAAGCCTTGCGTCTGTAAGGCTTATTCCTTTAAATTTTAGCGATATATTATACTGTGTATTGGTGTTGATAATGTAATTAGTGGTTAAATTATTTCCCAGCCAAAACTTAAATGTGACAAACTCATTAACCCTGCCATCACTGCTTATTCCCTCACCCTTAACCTCAATCCAGGTAGATTTTTCAGGAGCGTATGCGGGTTTCTGATGCTGAGAAGCGACAGATGTATTTACCCCCGCAATATTTTCCGGCATATAGTAGCTCACAGAACCATTGTAATCTCCAATTGAGTATGCCTCTCCCGAAGCACCGGTTTGAGAGCCTGTGGTTACAGGATAATCAACAACTGCAGGAGGAGAAAAAACTACGCTATTGAAAGGGTTAGAGATGTACGTAGAGGTACCTGGTACATTTTTAAGTTGAACCGATAAAATTCTGAATCGAACCCCATCAGGTACGATGCTCACATCCTCAGATGTGTAGGTTAAATTAACCCTTGCTCCTATCCTATAGAGCAGAACAGAGGAGTTTTTGTTTGGCACAGCACCTTCATATGAGCCATACATTCTTAAGTATTTTGTGGTACTACCTGTGAACATTCCCGCCTCATCAGAGATTGAAAATGTTTTCTGCCTAAATTGTAAATATGTGTATGTATTCAGGGGAGCATTTGCTTCGCTAAAAAGAGAAGAATCAAAGGTGTTTGCAATAAATATTACCCTGTGGTTAGCTCCTTGATTTAAGACGAGCTGCATATCCGCCAAATTACCAACCGATGCTCTATACTCGCTTATAACAAGCTTTGAAGCGTCTGATGTGCCATCGAACTGCAAAACCCACAGGTTAATCACGCTATTTTCATCAACAGCCACGCCTGCTCTCGTCGAGATTGAGCCGAATTCGGCAGGAGCAAGCGAGAAGCTCGTCTCCACCTGCTTAACCGGCCCACCACTGGGAGGCTCTTTTGAGCAGGCGATAGAGACCAACAGACCCATAAGTGATATAAGTACAAATTTCTTCATCTTGCTGTTATAAAGGTTTTACGCATCTTACGCTCTGCCCTCTGGATTTTGCAGAATTTACAACAAATTTAGAAATACTGCTCATCCATAAAAGGGTTGCTTCACTTCCTGATACACTCGTAGACCAATACATACCACGGGGAGATGAAGCCCTGCCGGATACTCCACCACTATCATTTCTATAACCGGCAAAAGGAAAAAACACACTTCCTGCTAAATCTGTATTGTGATTCCCTCCAATCCATAATCCCTTAAGGTTATTTAGTCCTAAATCGGTATACGTAAATCCAGAATCAATTATACTCTGAAATTCCCCACCTGTTGGCACCCGCCAGCCAGCCGGACATGGATTATACTCTATGGACATGCTCCATGAAGATAGTGACGGACTAATAACATCATATGGTGCGAATTGACTGGTAAAAAAGATATTTTTATTAATAACGTTATTAGCGTTTCCGATATCTGTGGGACCTTCTATAGTTGATAAAGCAGGTGTCTCTCCATCAAAGCCTTGCCCATACTTTCTGTGCCACTGATAAAGCAGGCCATAAGGGTGTGAAGGGTCATACCCTGCATTAACAGGCGCCCAGAGAAGGCTGCCTATTTGTACCGGCTGCATTCCATACCACAAATCATCATATCCGCTTGAGACTTCGTGTTCAACTCGGCTCCACTCCTGAACTCCCACGATATTTAGCATTCTTGGGTTCAATTTAGCTTTAATTACATATCCTATACCCGCTTGAATCTGGAGGGGGTCAGTTCCTGACAATGCTACAGTATAGATATTTCCGTCTACCTCTATTGAGAACTCCATGTCCTCTTTTTTGGGGAAAGATGCAGGTACTAAAAGAGCCTGAATATTGCTATATTTCAGCAGAGTGTCCTTATCATTTCCCGGATCTGATTCTATGATAGTAGAGTTTATATCTGTGATAGTTATCTTAGAGACCAGATCCCCTCCCGTCATTACACCATTAGAGAGACTCATTTTAAGATCATTTAAACTCTCTTTATTCACCCTGAAGATATTTCCGGATTTACACATTAAATCCATTTTGGTAATATTACCTGCACCTTCATATCCATCTTTATATATAACAAATGCAACGAGAGTTAGAGAGTGGTTAAGTTTTAGCTGAACAGAGGAGTTGCTTGCATTAATGGAAATGGCTCCTCCCGGAGTAGTTGTTCCTTGTGCTCCCCAAAGATAATCCTCTACATAACCGGAAGTGGATTGACGAGGAATGTCCAAAGCCATATATGCAGACTCTCCCACCCCTGCTACATTAGCAGGAATATATGGGTAGTAGGCATAAATCTTAGCGTAATCATTGGTTAATACAACATCTTTTTTGATCCCTTCACCATTTTTAGTTATCCAGGCCTGGTCAACCGGCTTAACAAGCTTAAGATTGCCAAATTCGCTATTTAATGCATAGAAATTACTTCCGGTGGGGTTTGTTATCTGTATACCTATCTCTTTAGTCTCAATATTTGTGTCATCTACTAAGCTTTTTGTTTGATTATGGGTTGCAGGAGATATACGCAATACAGACTCATTAATGCTCAAATTATCCTCTCTTGAGCAAGATAGAGCAACAAGTACAGTAATTAAAGCGATATATCTCAGACGACTCATAATAAAAAATCTAGTTTATCACTACATCACTTTCAAAGTGTGAAACCCAGGGAGCAACTGTTACACCTTGAATATCCATTTGAGTTCCAGTAAGGCGTACGGTATATATATACTGGTGTCCTGCTAACCAGGATATCCCACCTAATCCTGATAGTGCAACAGAATAATCTGTATTGTCAACTCTAAATGTGAATGTAATATCACTCTTATTGATTGCAGTAAATGGAGTAAGTAAAACATAACCATTCACCTCATCATTAAGCATTTCGGGATCAATTCCCGGATTAGCGGTAAGAGAAATTGTGCTTCCAACTGCCAAAACCTCTTTATAAGTGGATGCTTGCCCACCTGAAAAAGATCCGTCGTTAATATTTAAAACTAAATCGTTAGTAACAGCTTTATTAACTATCATTTTGGGTGCTACTGAAGCATCGCTAATTTTAATTGAATTTATTACTCCTGAACTTGAATAATTTTCTTTATAAAAAACAAAGGCAACCTGAGTTTGTGCGTGATTCAACCTTAGGTTGACTTGTGGATTTGTGTTATTTATTTTAGTTGAACCATCGAATGTTGTTGTTGACTGGCAACTCCACAAATAGTCAACCTGATCGGCCATATTTTGACTTGCAGGGATATTAAGTTTAATTTTCAAAGTGCTGTACTCACCGGTTTCTATATCGGCAGGTGTTACAGGAGACGGCGCATAAGCATATATGTTTGCATTATCAGAGGATAGGTAAAGACTGCTTGACATATTCCATTTTGAACCGTCATGTGAAAGAATAAATTTAGCATCAGCCCCTGCATATGGTAAAATTCCATCCTCCTTTGACACTTGAACACGAACCTCTTCATTAACAATAACCGCATCGTCAATGGTTGCTTTTGTGTTAGCAACATTAAGTTCGGGAGATAATCGCAATGTTGAGTATTTGTCTTTTACCACGAATCTGAATTTTGTACAACCTGCCAAAATGAGGCACAAAATTAGTGTAAGTGAAAATAATTTTTTCATAGTTATTATATTATTAAATTATCACGCCATCTGCAGGAATTACCTCCCAATCCGATATAGTTACAGATGTTAATGAGGTTCCTGCCTGTTTAATTTTATTGATATATTGTTTACCTCTCTCCCAAGTAATTGCGGAGGTGTTTGAAATACGGTAAGTGACATCATCTATGGTGAATGAGAATTTCACTACTCCTGAGGCAACGGCACCCACTTTCATTATATTGACTCCGGCTCTAAATCTCATTTTCTGATATTTTTCTTCTTACCTAAGAATCTGTATACAATACTAAAATTGTAATTAGTCAGGCGAATACCCTTTTTATTGAATGGGTCCAGCAAATAGAATCCTTCGTCCCTAATTAAATATGTAGTTCCAACCTCTTCCTTGTAACCTCCACGAATACCTGCCTCAAGAAAAAATTTCTTTGAAAGGGGTAGAGCATAGCCAATGCTTATTCCGGCAGAGTAAATATTTCCTGTTTCACCCTCTTCACTCTTCTCAATATCTCTTATGTCAAACTCCCCGTAAAGACCATACACGCCGGCGTAAAACCCCTTAAACCTATAAGCGCTACCCATCCAGATCCTATTCTCTATGCAAATTCCACTTGTCCTGAACCAGCTATCGGAATAAATTTTTGAATGTTTCAGCAGAGGTGAGATATAGCCTTCGATCTCTATTGAAGAGCGTTTCAAATAATAAAACTCCAAAGTAATATTGTACACTGGTTTTGCAACAATAGCCGGAGGGGTAACTCCAGCTAAATTTATTAGATTTGTCTTTATTCCTGCAAAGGAGACGAACCGTTTTTCAATTATTTCTTGCACTCCAATTAATGTATCTAATTGTTCTATAGGCGTGTAAGCAAGAGAATTGGGAGAAGGTGCTTTATTTTGCACCCGTTTTTCACTTACATCGGGCTCAGGCGCAATCGCCTCAGCAACCCCCTCCTCTTCAATATGAACTGCCCTTTCAATTTTTTCTACTTTCGGCTCCGTACTGAAGTCATATGGGATAGACCTATATCTTGAAATTGCAGAAACCAACTCTTGATATGTTGGTTTTAACGCAAAGTGAATATCTTGATTATCAGTTGACTTTATGGAATATGGTTTAAATTCAAGCCTTACAAGATCCGAAAGCTCTGCATCCGGCCTTATTATAAATGAGAAGTTGGAGTTATTAAATCCATATCTTGTTTTTAAATAAGCCCTTACAACACTGGCGAGAAGGGAAGAGCGATTTATCGAGTATAGATTATTCCTTTGATTCTCTTTTATATACGAAACTATAACAAAGTGCGAAATACCACTTTGAATATTGTATTTATTATGATTTACAAAGTCGCGAATATTTCCAAGCTCCAGGTTGTTGTTCTGATAATTTGTTTCCAGAATTGAGGTGCCACCCGAAAAAGAGATATCAAAGGATATCTCAGGACGAATCAAATCCTGAGCACTTAAGGGTGCAGTGCAAAAAAATATTCCTAAAATAAGCGAGACGATCCTTATTCTCTTATCTATTTCTTCCATTGCTTCTTATAATATCTGCGTAATCTTTGATCTTGTTAATTGAATCCTCCTCCAGAATTAGATTAGTAAACCCACCCGATACTACTAACGAATGCAAAACTATTCTTATGACCCTCAGTTGAAAAATAAACCTGAACGAGAGTGTCAAAAGAAAGGTTGAATCTGTAAAATTTGCAGGGCGACTCATAAAAAGAGAGTTCCGGGGTTACATCTATTTGTTGGTAACGCTGGAACTTATATAATCAACAGATTAGGTAAGAATTAATCTATTCCTGCTTGTGCGAAAAAGGCGGGGAAAAATTCTTGTTCTTCACTATCATACTAATCATGACATAAACTACTTATTACAAAATCATATGCACAATAAAAAATACTTAGTAAAAAACAAGAACTAGAAATTAATAGTTTGAAATCCCTTTAACATCAATTTTCACAAAAGTATATGTTAAAAAGAACGGCATTTTACATAAAAATGCCGAAGGCGAATATCTTAAAGATAAAAGTGTGTATTAAGAAAATGAATGCCTGCTAATTCTCTTCTCCCACTCCCAGGCGGATTTAAACACAACATCAAGCGGAGTATCTGCACTCCAGCCCAGAATTTTGTTGGCTTTTGACGGGTCCGCCCAAACCTGTTCAATATCGCCGGCTCTCCTGCCCACAATTTTATAAGGGACATTAATTCCTGTCGCTTTCATAAATTGGTTTATAACCTCAAGCACCGAAAGCCCTTTTCCTGTACCAAGATTGAAATATTCAATGCTCCCGTCCATCTCTCCCTGTTTTTCAAGAATTCTCTCAACAGCCTTCACATGAGCCTTTGCAAGATCGCAAACATATATATAGTCTCGTATGCAGGATCCATCAGGAGTATTGTAATCGTCACCAAAAACGCATACACTTTCCCTTATTCCAATCGCAGCCTGCGTTACAAATGGAAGAAGATAGTTCGGAACACCTCGCGGAAGTTCGCCAATCATGGCACTTGGATGGGCACCTATCGGGTTAAAATATCTTAATGAAATAACTTTTAGAATTCCTTCGGATGCTTTAACCGAATCATTCAGGATATCTTCGCAAATCTGCTTTGTCCTTCCATATGGAGAAGCTGCCGGCTGAAGAGGAGCACTTTCGCTCACAGGAAGATGCTCCGGAGTCGGCTGCCCGTATACGGTGCAGGAAGAAGAAAATACAACGGAACCGTTTCTCCCTCCCTTAGTAATATTTGTTAATACATTAATAAGAGAATCAATGTTGTTTTTGTAATATTCAAGCGGTTTATCAACGCTCTCCCCCACAGACTTGTATGCAGCAAAATGAATTGCTGCGTCTATGTCAGGATGTTTCTCGAAAAGGAGTTTCATATGCTCCGGATTGGCACAGTCCAGTTCAAGAAACGTTATTTTTTTACCTGTAATAATTTCAAGTCCGTCAAGTACATCGGGAGATGAATTTGAGAAATTGTCCACAATAACAACTTCATATCCGGCAGCATCCAGTTCCACAACTGTATGAGATCCAATATAACCTGTCCCTCCCGTTACCAGAATTTTACCTTTTTTCATTATCGCCTGTTTTTAACCATGAACTCTTTAATGGTTTCAGATATATATATTTGTTCCTCTACATTAAGTTCTGTGTGCATAGGCAGAGAGAGAACTTCATTTGCAAGCCTCAGCGCATTTGGCGTTTCAACCCTCTTAACAACTCTGTTCCTGAAGGCAGCATGCTTTTCTATCGGATAAGGATAGTAAATCATTGAAGGTATTCCTTTTGATTCAAGATAATTTTTAAGCAAATCGCGCTTCTTAACCTGTATTGTAAACTGATGATAGACATGTGTTGAATAAAGCTCCTCTTTTGGCAGCACTATTTCATCAACATTCCGGAGAAGTCCCATATACCTGTTGGCAGCATCCTGCCTGCTTCTTGTGTACAAGTTCAGGTATTTAAGTTTAACCCTGAGAACGGCAGCCTGAATCGTATCCAGCCTTGAATTGCATCCAACCAAATCGTGCTGATACTTTATCCGCTGACCATGATTTGCTATCATTTTCAGCTTTTGCGAAAGAGACTCGTTTTGTGTGAATATTGCACCCCCATCGCCATAGCATCCCAGATTTTTTGAAGGGAAAAATGATGTACACCCTATATGACCTATTGTTCCGCAATATTTCCCGGCTCCGTTAGAAAATGAGTACCGGGCACCAAGAGCCTGCGCGTTATCTTCAATAACATAAAGATTGTTCCTCTTTGCAATATCCATTATCGGCTCCATATCTGCAGAATGTCCAAAGAGATGGACCGGCATCACCGCTTTTGTTTTCCCACTCACAGATGCTTCAATGTCAGCAGGAAGAATATTATATGTTCCGGGATCAACATCAGCAAGTACGGGAACCAAACCAAGCAACGCAACTACTTCTGCTGTGGCAGCATATGTAAAGGCAGGAAGTATTACTTCATCTCCCGGTTTTAGGTCAAGTGACATAAGGGCAACCTGGAGCGCATCGGTACCATTTGCACATGGAACAACATTTTCCGAAGAAATATATTTACCAAGCTCTTTTGAAAATTCATCAACATCATGCCCGTTAATAAAATGACAGGAGTCTAATACTCCTTTTATAGCTGTGTCAATTTCATCCTTAATATTTTGGTACTGGCCTTTAAGGTCCAACATTTGAATTTCCATATATAGCTGCTTTTAAAGAACAAATGTAGTAAATATCTTGCCCTGAGCAATAATAAAACATTACCTTTGCGCAAAATTAAAAATGATGAAAAAACTTATCGGAATAGCTGCAGATCATGCCGGTTATGAGATGAAGGAGGCTATTAAAACGGAACTTATCGCAGCTGGATATGAAGTCAGGGATTTTGGGACAAACTCCGCTGACAGTATGGATTATCCAGATGTTGCACACCCTCTTGCTTCTGCTGTTGAAAACGGGGAAGTCTCTCTTGGCGTAGCAATCTGCGGGTCTGGAAACGGAATAAGCATGACTGTAAACAAGCATGCAGGAATAAGGGCTGCTCTCTGCTGGACACCGGAACTTGCTTCTCTGGCAAGAGCCCACAACAATGCCAATATTCTGAGTCTTCCTGCAAGGTTTATTTCGACTGAAACAGCAAAGGAGATTCTATCAACATTTCTTACGTCGGAATTTGAAGGCGGCAGGCATCTCAAAAGAGTTAATAAAATTAGTTGCTGATGCTTATAACTAAAGAGTATGCTGTTATTGAAAACCCGGTGGAAGGAGTTTCTGTATCAAACAACATAGAAGACTATCCTTCCGGTTTGGTCATACCTGTTGACAAGCCATATCGATGGACATCCGCAGATGTTGTAAGAAAAACAAAATTCCGTCTGCAGCGTTTTTTTGGAATTAAGAATATAAAAGTAGGCCATGCGGGGACTCTCGACCCGCTTGCCACAGGAGTCTTGCTCATTTGTGTGGGGAAAGCGACAAAAGTGGCAGAGCAACTTCAGTCTCAGCCAAAAGAATATATTGCAGACATCCGGTTTGGTTCCACAACTCCCTCTTTTGACCTTGAAAAAGAGATTGACAACTACTTTCCGTGGGAGCATATCACGTTGGAGCTAATCGAGAGCAAACTGCCTCAGTTTTTGGGAGAAATTGACCAGATTCCCCCCGTGTTTTCGGCAAAGCTTATTGACGGAAACAGAGCATACGACCTTGCAAGAGCTGGAATAGAGACAATAATGAAACCATCAAGGGTTACAATTTACGGGCTGCAAATAATTTCTTTCAATGCTCCGGACCTTAAGATTGCAATCAGATGCAGCAAGGGAACATATATCCGGTCTTTTGCCAGAGATATTGGCGATGCATGCGGCAGCGGAGCACACCTTTCAAATCTCGTGAGAACAACTTCCGGCTCTTTTGGGGTTGAAAAATCCCTCTCGATGGAGAATATCGAGAGTATTTTTAAGATTTCTTGATTTTTTGCAATATTTCTGAAACCTTTTTTCAAAAAATGCGTATAATAAAAAGTTGTCAACTTTTTTAAAGACCAATTATGAAATTATCTCAGTTTAATTACAACCTCCCTCCAGATTCAATTGCAAAATATCCGTCTAAATATCGTGACGAATCAAGGCTTTTGGTCCTTAACAGGAAAACCGGAGAAATCGAACATAAAAATTTTAAGGATCTACTCGACTACTGCAGTGAGGATGATATCTTGATTTTTAACAACACAAAAGTTTTTCCTGCACGTCTTTATGGAAATAAGGAAAAAACCGGTGCGGAAATAGAAGTTTTTCTTCTGAGAGAGCTCAATGCCGAACAAAAACTTTGGGATGTTCTTGTAGATCCGGCAAGAAAAATAAGAATTGGAAATAAACTGTATTTCGGCGAAAATGACAGTCTTGTTGCCGAAGTAATAGATAATACAACATCAAGGGGCCGGACACTGCGCTTCCTTTTTGACGGAAGCCATGAAGAGTTCAAGGCAACCCTATTCCGCCTTGGTGAAATGCCCATTCCAAAATGGATTCGTGCAAAAGCAGAAAATATTGATAACGAAAGATATCAGACGATTTATGCACTACACGAGGGTGCGGTTGCCGCACCGGCTGCCGGTCTCCACTTTAGCCGGGAACTTCTTAAAAGAATGGAAATACGCGGAATAAATTCTACCCACATTACTCTTCACATGGGTCTGGGACATTTCCGCACAGTTGATGTTGAGGATCTCTCAAAGCATAAGATGGATTCCGAGCAAATGATTGTTTCCGAAGAATCTTCCAACCAGATAAATAAAGCAAAAGAGAACGGTAAAAAGGTTTTTGCAGTAGGGATAACAGTTCTCAGGGCAATTGAAACAGCTGTTACAACCCAGAGTAAAATTAAACCGTACAGCGGCTGGACAAATAAATTTATATTTCCTCCCCATAATTTTTCCATTCCGGACGCACTCATTTCCAACTTCCACCTTCCTCAGTCCACAATGCTAATGACAGTTGCTGCATTCGGAGGATATGACAATGTGATGAGAGCCTATAATGTTGCAATCAAGGAGGGTTACAAATTCGGCACATACGGCGACGCAATGCTGATTATCTGAGAATTCTAAAAATAATTTATCTGTTTTTAGATTAAATTTATCTCAATCTAAATTTCATACACATCTCTTCGGAATACACCGTGCTAACTTTACAAATAAAAGCACGATGTATTCCGAAGATCTTTTATACGGCATTGCTCTCAGTACTATTTTTAAATACCGGGTAGATATACCAAAATCCATCATTGAAAACCTTGGGTCCGCCGGGGCCCTTTTCCATTTAAACAGGGTCGAACTTGAGCAGATTTTTGGAAAACGATATGGATTTATTGATGATATTCTGGACAAGTCCTGCCTTGCTATGGCACAAAAAGAGATTGACTGGTGCAATGAAAAGGGAATAAAAATCCATTACTATCCAACCGCTTCCTTCCCATCCCGCCTGAAGGAGTGCACCGATTCCCCGGTAATTCTTTATTCATACGGAGATGCCGATTTTAATTATGAAAAAATTGTTGCAATTGTTGGCACACGGCGTTCAACTGCATACGGGACAAAAATCTGCAGAAATATAATTGAGGAGTTGTCTGCTGGTGGTTATAACCCGATAATAGTAAGCGGACTGGCTTTCGGGATAGATATTTGCGCCCATAAAACTGCACTGGAGTACGGACTGCAAACAATTGCCGTTTTGGCAACTGCTCTCGACACAATTTATCCTTCTCAACATCACTCACACGCAAAAAATATCGCTAAACAAGGGGCGCTTATCACCGAATTTGCAAGAGGAACGGATTCTTTCAAGCTCAATTTTGTTCAGAGAAACAGAATTATTGCAGGAATATCTGCTGCAACAATAGTAATCGAATCTGGAGAGAAAGGCGGTGCACTTATAACTGCAGAACTCGCCCACTCCTATTCAAGGGAACTTTTTGCAGTTCCCGGCAGAGTTTCCGATTCTATCTCGGCCGGTTGCAACAAATTGATTTCAAAGAATATGGCTTCAATTTTTACCTCTGTTGAGGATTTTCTTATATCAATGGGATGGAATGACCCCGGCAAATCTGTTATTTCAAAACAGAAGAAATTGTTTTATACAGGCGACCACGAAAAAGAAAAAATATTAGTAGCTTTGAGGCAGAATATGGAGCTGAATATAGATGAATTACACCGGCTTACAGGGCAAAGAATCCAGGATCTTTCTGTAAAATTACTGGAACTGGAAATGGAGGGGCTGGTCAATTCAATACAGGGAAACAGATATTCACTCTCCTAAACACAAGATTTTTATAATGAATCAATTCATTGATACTCACTCTCATTTATACGACAACGATTTTACTCCTGACCTTCACGAGGTAATTGAGCGGGCAAAAGAGAATAAGGTACTAAGATGCATCTTACCTGCAGTAGACAAAAGTTGCCAGCAATCATTACTGGATACAGCTTCCAGATTCCCTGGCACTCTCTTCCCGTCTGCAGGCCTTCACCCGACTTCTGTTGGGGAAAACTGGGAGGAAGAGCTTGAATTCGTATACGAGACTGCTGCTGCAGAAAAATATATTGCAATAGGAGAAATAGGGATGGACGGTTACTGGTCCAAAGACTTTATGAACCAACAGGCAATTGTATTTGAGAAACAAATCGAACTGGCAGCCCGGCTTAATCTTCCGGTTATTATTCACTCCCGTGAGGCAACTGAGGAGATATTCAAAGTGCTGGAAAAATGCCGTCATCTAAATGTAAGGGGAATTTTTCATGCTTTCTCCGGAAGTTATGAAACATTCTGCCGGATTCAGAAAACAGGAAATTTTTTAGTGGGCATTGGAGGTGTCGTTACTTTCAAAAAAGCTTCCCTTGCAGAGACCGTTAAAAGAATTGGCCTTGAAAACATTGTGCTTGAGACAGATGCTCCATGGCTGGCACCTGCACCGTTCAGGGGCAAAAGAAATGAACCGTCATACATTAGTATAATAGCACAAAAGCTGTCAGAACTGCTGGAAAAAGATACAGATGAAGTAGCCGAAAAAACTACCGGAAATGCGCAAAGAATGTTTAACTTGTAATCTCATTCAAAAAAATAAATGAACTCATCAATTCTCTTAATTTACACAGGGGGGACAATAGGGATGAAACAGGACCCGGAAACCGGTGCCCTGATGCCCTTTAATTTCAATGAAATTCTTGAAGAGGTTCCTGAGCTTAAAAAGTTTGGCTGTAAAATTGACACATTTTCATTCGAACCGCCAATAGATTCCTCAGATATACGTACCGATTTCTGGATTGAGATTGCAAAACTAATTCAAAAAAACTACAGCCTGTACGATGGGTTTGTAATTCTTCACGGCACCGATACTATGTCATACTCTGCTTCTGCTCTGAGTTTTATGCTGGAAAACCTTCAGAAGCCGGTTATTTTCACAGGGAGTCAACTTCCAATTGGAATGCTGCGCACAGACGGAAAAGAAAACCTTATATCTTCAATAGAAATTGCTGCAGCAAAGAATTCCGAAGGGAGGGCCATGGTTCCGGAAGTTTGCATATACTTTGAAAGCCAGCTATACAGAGGAAACAGAACTACAAAATACAATGCCGAAAATTTCAGGGCATTCCGCTCTGCAAACTATCCTGTACTTGCCGAGATTGGAATACATATAAAATACAATAATGCATATATAAGGTATCCCGAAACATTCAGCAATGAATTGGTTATTAAAACCGACCTGGGAACTTCTGTTGTAATATTAAAGATTTTTCCGGGAATTTCCCGTGAAATTATTGAGCCAATACTCAATATCAATGGCCTTAAAGCCATAATTTTAGAGACCTATGGCTCCGGAAACGCCCCTACTGCCAAATGGTTCATCGATTTGTTAAAAAATGCTATTGACCGTGGCCTTATAATATTGAATGTTACCCAGTGCCATGCGGGAAAAGTTGATATGGATGCATATTCAACGGGAATACTTTTAAAGAAGATAGGAGTTATCAGCGGATTTGACAGTACAACCGAAGCTGCGCTCACTAAATTATTTTTTATTCTCGGCCAAACAAATAATATTCAAGAAATTAAAAGAATATTACAAAAAAATTTACGAGGGGAAATCTCAAACATTTAGTTGTAATTAAAAAATTCTTTTTAAATTGCACGATGTTTGGCCCCAAGAGGAAACAAATAACTATTTAAAATACATTGTTTAATACTTTAATCATTCAAAAATTTA
>Ga0316605_10000144_pt1 | contig 66100 bp, 49 predicted proteins | sample OWC_soil_day20_n_FD_207666 | JGI IMG/M metagenome (GOLD analysis project Ga0316605, IMG submission 207666) | Wetland soil microbial communities from Old Woman Creek delta, Ohio, United States - OWC_soil_day20_noCT | ecosystem: Environmental > Terrestrial > Soil > Wetlands | place: USA: Ohio...
AAAACAAAGCTCCGCTTTGCGTTATGCAAGAGCATTACTTTTAGCACGAGACCTCGACAATCTCAGTTTGTGGACTTTGTCAGGAGATTATGCAAAAAGTGAGTTGTTCACGATGTGATTATGCTATGAAGTCATCTTGACTTTTTGTTTTTAAGAAAAATTCCAGAGGAATTTCATATTTGTAGTAAAAATTTGCCTCTTTTTATTCGACTCCGATAGGAGTCGAATGTAAAAAACAATCATTCTACTACAAATATGTGACTTCTACGAAGTCAAAAAACAAAATAAATGCCATTTGTTAAAAAGTCAAGATGACTTCTATAGTATTTACAGGCGGGCTATGCCAGGATACAGGCAACGGCAATGCTGTAAAATTTCGAAAGAGAGCTTTCGCTGCGCGAGGTGAGTACACAGGGTTTTGAGGTTCCCTGCAAGATACCACCCATTTGCGCTCCGGCAAACAGTGCAACTCCTTTGTAGAATACGTTGGCTGCTGCAAAATCGGGAAATATCAGTACATCAGCATCTCCCAGCACAGGTGTCGGTACATTTTTTATGCTGCCACGTTCGTTGTCAAGTGCCAGAAATATATCCAGTGGTCCATCCATTATCACATCACCAAATTCACCCATACGCCACATTTGCATGATGTCCAGATAATCCTGCATAAACATGATTTTGGGGCTTGGTTTTTCGGTAGCATGTATCAGAGCTACTTTCGGGTGTGTGAAACCGAATTTCCTGCAGGTGTTGATGGCATATTTTATCATCGCTTTGCGCTGCTCGAGCGTAGGATAAGGAATTACGGCGGGGTCCGAAAAAAACAGCAGTTTATGATATCCCGGAATTTCGAGTGCTGCATTGTAGGTAAGCACGTTGCCCGAAGGCAGCAACCCTTTTTCCTTATCCAGTATAGCCCGCAGTATTACATCGGTGTTGACCAGTCCTTTCATCAGTATATCGGCTTCACCTTCCTTTACCATGCGTACTGCTTCGAGGGTTGCCTCCTGAACTTCAGGTTTATCGACAATGTGAATAAAGGGAAGTATCGACGGTTTCTCGAACAACTCAGGAGACTCGATGGCTGCAACATCGCCCACCAGATATGCTTCCACAATGCCTGCTTCCACAGCCATCAGTACAGCTTCAAGTGTATGAGAATCAATAGCATTGGCAACAGCCAGTTTTTTCCGGCAATTGGCTTCTGCAAGGTGTGAAGTCAGGTCGTTGAAGGATGAAATGGGTTGCATATAATTATGTTTCTACATTCGGTACTGCAAATGTATTAATTTATTTTCAGCCCGCAAGTCCTGCAAATGGTTGGAAGGGAAGTCATTTCTGGTCTTAAATTACAAATGTTTATTCACCAAATTGTTTTCTTTCAAATTTGTAATATTTTGCTCGTTTCCTTTAAAATAACATCGAAAAAACAGGAAAAATATTTTTTGAAATATTTCATCCGTATGCATGAAAAAAACTTTTTTACTCCTTAAATGTTTATACATCAAACAAAAAATCAAATTAAAAAATATAATTATGAAACAAATGATTACAGCTCAATGGATGGGCGATATGGCTTTCGAAACAGAACTGAACGGTCACAAACTCGTGATGGATGCCGCTGAAGAGGGAGGAGGTCATGATTCCGGTCCGCGTCCAAAAATACTGATGCTCGCAGCACTGGCTGGTTGTACGGGGATGGATGTGGTTTTGATTCTTCGCAAAATGAGAGTTGAGGTTGTGAAGTGTAATGTCAGCGTGGAGGCTGATGTAACCGAAGAACATCCAAAACATTACAGCCGGATGCATGTCATCTACGAATTTACGGGCAAAAATCTCCCACTCGACAAACTTGAGAAAGCTGTCCGTATGTCGGAGGAAACCTATTGTGGTGTAGGTGCAGTGTATCGTAAGGCGATAGAGGTAACTTCTGAAATCAGGATCAATGAGGGTTGATAAAAATGCATGAATTTCAACGTTAAAACATAGATAAACTTTAGGAAATTATTCTTCCGGAAGTTCTTTGATATTGTTCAATCTTAAAAATTTGGTTAGCTTGAAATTTTCCAACAAGTTTGTCTTTACTTTTTTAATAAAGCTATAATGTCGCTCCTGTATTTGTGCCATATGACATTAATAGGATTAAATGAAAAACGTTCTTTGAGATTTTGTTATAATAGATGATATTTAGGACTTTGCAGTAGCCGCATGAAGTGAAGGCGTAGTGAAGGCGAAACGGAATGCGGCTACTGCAAAGACAGGTTTATTCCTTAATACTTACGATTATGATAAACAATTCATCTATCCACAAATGGGATCGGCTTAAACAAAAGCAATTGGACACTCAGACCAATAACATGACATCATCCAAAAACGCAAGGTGTCGTTACTGATGTCTCTTAACTTTATTTCAATCAGATTGGATATTTTATATCCTTATGTTTTATAGTCTTATCTTGAAATATTTTTACATCTGAAATTTCAATTTTTTCATTCCTATTGATTTGACTTGAACAACTAATCAAAAAAAATAAAACAAATAAAAATACTAGAATTTCTCATATTATTTTACTTTATGGAGTTATATTTTAATGCCATGTAATTAGGTTATTTCATTATGGATAGTATAGATATTTATTCTTTGGTCGAAACGTCTATGATACTTTTCAACGAAGTGATGTAACAGGGCGATAGTTTTTTATTCTTCAGCTTCCATTTCCAGTCAAAACTACCCTTTCGGATTTGCTCTTTAATGGCAGCAACCTTATGCAATGGTTAACGATTCCAAAAGCATTCGGAATCTGCTATTGTTGTAAAAGGATGTTTAGTCCGAAGAAACATACACAACAAATATAAAGTATTTATTTTTTGTCCGGAACACAGCTCCTTACAAAACAGAAGAGGGTGCCCAGAACTTATTGGACACCTTCCTAATCGTTGAATTAAATTCCGTAAATTATTTTGTTGTTACTTTCGCATCACGAAACTAATCCAACCGGCATAACATGCAATGAACAATATCAACATCCAAATCCCTTCACCCACGGGTATCATTTCGTTTTCGTTGGGGTCTGTCATGGGATCACTCAGGATGATTCCATCAGCACTGGAAGGAGGAGTTCCATTGGGCGTTTTTGGCACAGCGAAGGGCGATGTAGCACCGGGTTCTGTCAGGGTTATACCTCCGGCAGTTTGCGCTACTACCTTGCCTCCGGTTTTGCTTCCACGACTACTGTAGACCAGTATTTCTGTCGAACAATATCCTCCACCCTTATACATATCGCTGTTTCTATTGCTTTTCACACTGTATCTGTAACTCGTATAATCATACTGGATATTTCCCCGGTCAGATGTGATACCATCCATCCGGACATCTTTGTGAAGCGGAGTAGCTGCTGTACGGGGCATATTTAGATCATTCAGCCGGGTATTGGAGTGCGTACTACGACCATTTTTCGTCTTTATATTTTCGAACTGCACAGTCGGACTTACCGGTTTTTGATTGTATATACTCGAAACAGATTGGGTTGTCGTTTTTATATCGGTGAATATCGAATAGTATACAAAGCCGCCTCCCATCACTACTGTCAGAGTAAGTAATACAATTTCTGCTATTTTCTTCCTTATATTCATATCACGGCTTATTTAATGATCAGCTTAATTGTTTCCTGTTTTCCATCTGCTTTCAGGCTTAATATATAAACCCCTGATTGCAACGATACAGGAATCTCTGTTACAGCCGTTGAGATATTCCTGTTTATCAGCGTCTTACCGGAGATGTCGTACAGATACATAGTCCCTGCACTGGGTGTGAGGTTACTGATGATCAGCCGGTTGTTGTTCAGCACGTAGCCATTGAGATAGCGGAACTTATCGCTACTGAGGTCGATGTAAGTCGAGTTGGCAATAATAAACCGCTTGATGCTGGTTCCCTTGCTGTCGGCTGTGAAACGGTAGGTCGTCGTATCTCTGTCGAGTGGTGTAACCGTCCGGGCTACGAGGTCAATCAGTTGCAGACTCGCATATTCATGAAGGTTGGTTTTAGCCAGATTAAGCGTGTATTCCGTATCTTCATTGGCGTAGAAACTGAGGACCTCGCCATCAATGGTTTTATCTGCATTGACCTGCATCGGTCCGTTTGCATTTTCAGTATAAATAAACGCGGTGGGTGTTCCGAAAAATTTCCGTCCGTCCCAGCCATCGTCGCGCTTACTGGTCGTACCCTCCTGACTGAAGAGCCACAGGTTATCGTTTGTTGACTTACTTGCCAGGTTTACATGCAAGTATTTCAACCGTTCGCGGGGTGCAGTCTGAGGCTTGGTGTTAATCGCCACATCAGCATAAGGCAATGTAATCGTCACCGGTTCATCACTAACGCTTTGGTAGTATGGTTCCGTTCCCCTGTGGAACAGCAAAAAACCGTTCATCGAAGGAATTTTTCCGTCATAAATGGCTGGAGCTGTATTCTGCGGGATAGATGTATATTGTCCTGCCGTAATTGCGGTACCATCGTTCAGACCTCCACCGGTTGTGTTCCCCCAGTTGGTAAAACTTCCGGTATTGTAAAGATACACCGTTGGCTCAATCTTTGGCTGAGATGCAAAATCCAGCTTATCGATATCGATGGAAGCCGTATAGGAATTACCAAAGATATTTTGTCCCAATCCGTAACGCAGGTTGTTGATATTGATATCTCCCGAACCACTCACCGCTGGTGCACTGCGTGTGAGTGTAATGGACTTATCGCAGTACTGCAGTTTACCGGGTATGGAGTAAACAGTCTTGTTGCGCTGTGTAATTTCATAGCCCTTAAAGGCTGTGAGAATGCTGTCGTTTGTCAGTTTTTTCCATTTTTGATAATATTGAGTATTGTCACCGTTATAGTTTTCAAAGTATTTCCTCAGGAACGATCCGGAGAATGTAGGATAGGATGTGACACTTGCTACCGGAACACCGAAATACTGCCAGTGGTAAGAAGCTGTGAATGGTGTATTATATGTTGGACTACCGGGAATATTATCTGTCCAGTTTGTTTCGGTATCTTTATATCCCTGGGCATACAAGTCAACAGTGACATACACATCCTTGTACGTAGAACCAGATTGAGCCGTACAGTTGATGATGAAAGTGCCGTTAGGTGTACCCGGTGCAGCTTTTATCTGAATTTTGGATGCATCGGCAGGTGACGAACAGCCTGTAATAATTCCACTGACAGTGAGCGAGGAACCGGCAGGGACAACAACGGCTTTATCTGAAAGGTTCGTTAAATCATGAACAACTGTCGAAGAATTATACGGGAGCATCATATCGTTAGCAGCAACAGTTCCATAATTGGCAACCGTGGCAAATTCCACATTGTTTCCCGATGACGGCACAACAGCAGGAACCCAGTTTACAGCTGTATTCCAGTCACTGCTGGTACTTCCTGTCCAGATAAATCTGGAGGTTACGATAACACTGGCAGATGCGCCTGTAAAACCGCTGGTTCTGGCACAGCCGTGCACGCCAGTTACCGAAACCAGTGTATAAGTAGTAGTTGAATAAACTGTTCCTACACTGAAAGGAATTCCCGACTCTACATTATTAACGGTAACATTACCCGGATCATAAACCAATGTATACGGACCAGAGCCGCTGGATGCTGTCCAGGTAAGCATAGCTGTTCCTCCGGAATAAATGTTATTACCTGCCAGTGATCCCTGGGGCAATGCCCAGATCGTGACAGTAAATGCATATCCATTGCTAATACATCCTGTGGTGCTGTTTTTCACGAATAAAGTTCCGTTGTAAGTACCAGAACCTACAGAGACAGGTACTGTCAAACTGATGGGACTCTCCAGTGAAACAAAGCTGATATCCGAAAATCCTGCGGCTTCGGCTGTTGCATCGAAATCCACCATATATTGATCGGGACTACCGCTAGTGGCTGAATAAGTCAGCAAAGCTGAAGTGCTACCTTCGCACACCTCAGGGCTGACACCCAAAGTAATGGTGGGCAATACGTTAACAGTTAATATTGATGTTCCATCGGAAGTCACACTGCTTCCGCAGTCGCGGGTTATTACTACCCTGTAAGCATAGCCATTCATGCTGTAAGAAGGATTTGCTATACTTAAAGACACAGTTGCAGCACCCGAATAAACACTACCGTTTGCTACCGGACTGAAAGTTCCTCCGGTTCCGGTTGTGCTCACTTCCCATTGATAGGATGAATTACTGCCGGTAGCAGAAACGCTGAACACAGCAGTACCGCTATTATCACAGACGGATACAGATACTGGCTGTGTATTGATCACAGGAGGCGTACACTCAGAACCCACAGCAAAATTACTGAAGGAAGTTTGCCCGGTAATGGTACTAAAGTTTGGACTGTTAAACGCAGCACCAACGGAAGAATTCGTTGTCCCATCGCCTTTAACGATTACCGGACTGCCACTACCGGGATTGAAGGGATCGCCATTGAGCGTTAAATTATAGGCAAAGGCACTTCCGCCTGTTTGTGTAATTGTCCAGTAACGATCTGTCTGGTAATAGGTATTTGCCGGTATTGATCCCGAAATAGGCGATTCAAACTGTTCGGCAGTTACGGTACTTGTACCTGATAGTGCTGTATATTCTAATGTTAGCGGACGGTAGTTTCCCCCTTTTCCTATCGGAAAAGTTTTGGAACCAGTTGTACAATAAACTCTGGCTAACTTACCATTAATATAGCTAGTTGAGGTTGGATAGACGGGATAAGTAATATCTCCGCTGCAACCAACGGTCATCGTGTAGCTTCCTGTTGTGAGTAAACCGATGGCCAGGTTCAATGTTCCGTTCGAAGTTGCATTGTTGGTGATTGTTACACCGGCGGTATTATTAATTGTCAGGTTAGTGAAAGTAGTTGCTATTGAACCTCCCAGTATTTGAGTAGCTGTACCGTTAAGATTAACATTCGTTACCGACCAGCTGCCGGATGAATTATTGATGAAATTTCCGCCTACGTTGAGTGTGGTTCCCAAAGGAGTTGCTGCACCGCCCAGAACGAATTCGTGACTTACTGACAAAGTCGGTGGCAGGGTTTTAGTGCCACTGCCACTCAGAGTAAGGCTGTAGTATATATTATTCTGCGGATCAACAACCGTTTGGGCGCCGCCATTATATTCAACCGTATTATCAAATGTACTGGCAACAAAAGCTCCGTTATTGGTGAATGTTCCCGAAATGTAAATATGTGAATTGGCTTCTGCTGTTGCACTTGCTCCAGAATTGATTGTCAGATTATCGAAATGAGGTATCCCGAGTATCGGAGTACTGTAGCCGGAGGTGGTTGTACCAATTATCACGGTACTACCGTTATAGTTTGACAATCCAGATTGATCTTCGAAACCGCTGTAGTTATTGGCATTAATAGTCAAAGTCTGTCCATTGAAGTTCATGATCCCGCCGAATAAAATCTGAAGACCTCCAATTGTTTGACCTGCTGCCAGTATCGGATCATTGGGAGTAGTGGATGCATCGGGAATAATGGCAGTCATTTTATCACCTGGAATCCCAGCCGACCAGTTCAAATCATTATTCCAGGCAGTTGATTCACTTCCATCCCAAACAGTATGTCCCTCACTGTAATCATGTATATTGAAAATAGTTCGCCAGTTATGTGTGCTGTTGGATTGGAAATAATCCATCGGTATGCCTGAAAGACCGATATAATTATTTATATAATCGTAACTTGACCTGCCATGTTCGTCGCCCAAGGGTGCACCATCAAGTGTTCCGCCATCAATATCCACATCGAAGTCACCGGTTGTGAGTGAACTTTCGGTATTTCCGTTCAGTTCACTATCTATATAATGGAGGTTCATAGCCACTCTTCCTCCGGTGCCTCCGTTCGGGATCATTTCATAACTGCGCTTTATTGAAGTAGAATATCCCCAGGTATCTCCATCTCCATATGCAGTCCCTATTGTTACGATAACCATAACGTCGGTGGGAGCAACCGTGTAAGCATACGTGGTGTACTGGTTGCCGAAAGTATAAGCTGTATTAGCCGAAAGGTCGCTGCGGTATATTTTACCGGTTACATCGCCCTGTCCGGTTGTGGTGGCATTATTACCCATTGTCAGGGTATAGGAAGTAATTGGAACATACACATTGGCAGCTGTGGTACGTGGATAATTTCCGTAACTTGTTACCATTTCGAGTGCTCCGACAGTAGCTGATGGATTGGCAGCAATGAGATTAAGAGTTTCATTCACGGTGATATTGCTAGCGGCTTTAACTCCGCCACCGGTTGCTGTATTATTGATGATGAGATTATAAAAAGCATTTGTTCCAGAGCCACCAATTGTCTGTGCTGATGAACTGCCTGTAAAACTGACTGTTCCCATGTTTGGTGTAAACGTACCATTGTTGGTCCAATTGCCGTAAATATTCAGGGAATTTGAACTGCTAACTGTTAACGAAGCACCTGAATCGATGGTGATATTCCGGCAATTACCTCCGGTGGTTCCGATAACAGGTTGATAGAGTACATTTGGAGACGAAACGGGAGGTATGATAACATCTGTGGTTAAGTTAGGCACACCACCGCACCAGTTCGCCGGATTATCCCAGTCAGTGCTAACCTGACCGATCCAGGTTCCGGGTCCTGTAGTCCAGACGGATAAGGTTGTGGTTTTCCCTGTGAATGTCGTTCCGCAATTTGTCAAAGGATTGGTAATTGTAATACTTGTAACCTCAAGCGTTTGACCATTGTTTGAAGCAGCTAATGCTGTTGTCTGAAAACTGGAAGTTCCTGTTGCACTTGAAATTAATCCGGTAACTGCAGGTTGTGCCACATTATTAATCTTATAATTCACAGTAAAAGTATTGCTGGGCACTAATCCTGTGAGGTTAATAGTTGCAGACGATCCATCACAAACTGTTCTAAACTGCGATATTGTGCCCAAAGTTGGCAGGGGATTTACCACCACCTGTATGGGTTCACTGTTGGTATAAGTCATCCCGCTTAGCGTGGTGGTAACTTTAAGTGTGGCAGTATAGGTTCCTTTCAGGGCTGTATTAATAATAACATTCTGGGTTATATATGTAGTAACTCCACCTCCGGGAGCAGTTACAGTCCAGCTATAGGTTGGCGCTGTACCTATAGCTCCGCTGTAATTTCCGGTGAGAGAAATTGTATTTCCTTCGCAAATTGGAGAATTTGAAGAAGCTATAGCATTAATTGTACCTCCTCCAGCCATTATCTGAGCAAATGTATATATTGAACCCGGTGCACCAGAACATGCAGCAAATGTTATTGAGCCAATCGTTATCACACAATTATTATTGCAATCCCCTGCCAAAGCGCCTGTATCAGTCTGAATGATTGCATTAGCAGGTAAGCTAAGAGTAGTCTTATTGTAGAAATTGATTACTCCGGTACCGGTATCAATCACAGTCATAGTATTGAGTGAAAATATGGTTGTTGAATTTCCACCGGTAAGGTTTAAAGTTCCTGAAATTGTAAGTGTGCCCATTGGTTGGGTGGTAATACCGGTGCTGCCTATTGATACTGTGTGTCCGGTCTGAATATGAATCGCACCGGTTCCTGTATTTTGACCGGGATATCCATCTGTGATTGAGGGTGTTGTCCAGGTCATTCCATTATAACGCTGCCAGGTGGAAAGTGCCATCCAGTTTCCGGTGGTAGCAGTACGGTAATCACCTGCAGTTTGTGCCCAACTTTTGAAGGTCATGAGCACTAAAAAAATGAATACCAGCCAAAAGACCTTATATGAATGGTTGTAATGCCTGCGAGTTTTTGTAGGTTCGTTAGTGGTGAATATAAAATTTTCATTTATTTCACAGAAATGCGAATTAACATTGCCTGAGGATTTCATAAATACAAAGTTAAAAGGTTTGATATTTCCCGTTAAACTATATGTCTATTGGCTGAACTCACAATAAGTCTCAAAAAGAAACAATATATAATAAACAAATATTATATTTTTACTTTTGTCTTTCAATAACTTAAGGTGATTATTGTGATTTCTCAGTTACAAAGCACTGATTATTTACATTATTTTATAAATAATCACAATAGACATTATTATGTTTAGATAAAAAACAAGAATAATGATATTTTAACTATTTAGTTTAATATAACTTTATTTTTTAAATATTTTTATTTGTTTATTCATTAAATGAAGGTGCGGAATTTACAACAAAAAAAAAGCACCCGGCAACAATTACCAGATGCTTAATATTTCATATTACAACAATGTGTTTTTTTAGAATTTCTTTTTATAAATGACATATCCCACACAGAGGAATATTAAAATCCAGACGCCGTCGCCTACAGGAAGGTTTGGATCGAGACCGGGATGACCTCCAGCCGGTTTTCCTTTGGTAACCGTTGGCGCCAGGTATCTGTCTGATGGCATGGTTTGATCGTAAGTGGTTTGAGCCAGGACTGCAGGAGTACCTGAATTTCTAGTATTCTCATTATCACTACCAGTTCCCCTTTGCGCCAGCAGTCCAAGGGCTTCATTTCCCGAAAAACCAGCAACGCCCGAAGAATTGCTCTTCTTTTCTGTACGTCTGTATGCATATGTTGTTGACCCCGACAGGGATTTATCACGAGCGGTGAATGCACCGCTGGTTATTGGTGTTAAGTCATCAGTATTCCGCGTGCTGCTAATTGCCAACAAGACGTCATCCTTACCCGACTTTGATTTGCCAGAAATTCTTCTTCCCGACGTATTCAATCCATTCAGGTTTACACGTGACAAAGTTTCACCACTTCCGCCTTTAAAGGAAATGTAAGCAGGTTCTGCTTTACGGTAAAGCGGATTATTCGTCGTAAGCATAGTGGTTGTGCTCACAACGGTAATTGTTAGTATAAGAACATGTAAGAATTTACTTTTCAAACTGTTCTTTTTTTAATGGTGAATCATAATTTTTTCAGACTGATCAATTCCCGTGGCGGTAACTCTGACAACATATATCGCTGGTGGTAAAACTGTTCTTATTGCTGTCACGCTGTTTTCTTGCAGCGCTGTTGTATATCTTAACTGTCCGATCATGTCAAAAATCCGTACTACTCCGCTGGCATCCGACGGATTGTTTATCATTACTGCATTGCCCCTGCTAAAAATGTCAACCTTCTTCGTTTCCTGTTCGTTGTTGGGTTTGCTGTCTTTGGATGTAATCAGAAAGCGCCTTTCGGACTTCGCAGTATTGGTAGCGGTGAACGTATAGCTGATTTCATCCAAACCGGACAAATCGGTGACTTTTTTGGTGACAAGGTCGGTCAGATACAGCGTTTTGTAATCTGACAGGTGTTTCTTATTAATTCTCAGGGCGTATTCTGTATCCTTTCCAGCTATCAGTGAGAGATATGTTTTATCCAGATTTTCAGAAGTACTCACCTGAAGCTGATCAGGATTTTCGTCCACAAAGAGGCTCAAACCTTCCGTTCCCGACATTTTACGTCCGTCCCAGCCATTATCGTACCGATGTGATGTTTCCGGATGACTGAAAAGCCATACACGGTCGGCAGCCGACTTGCCGAGTACATCCACTGTAAGATACGAAAATGCTTCGTCAGCTAACGAGGGCACCCGTTGCGGAAGTGTATTGTTAAGTACCGAGGAGTAAGGGATTGTGACGATGGAATTATTAGTTGTTGCCATAAGCATAAAACCCTGCATGGAAGGTATTTCACGCTGTATGATCGGTGAAGTGTTCTGCGGAACAGCATAATACGAACCAGGAGCCACCAGCTGACCCTCAGCATCGTCGTAATAATCGCTCCATTCTTTCAGACTGCCGGTATTGTAAAGGTAAACGGTCTTTTCTACCCCGCTCGACGGGAAAACAATTTTATTGATATCAATGGCTGCGGTAAATGAATTTCCGAATATATTTGCTCCGGAGCCTGTGTCAACAGTTGTTCCACTTGTGGTTTTTGTCAGGGTAAGTGTCTGATCAGCGGTGACAAGCGCTCCTTTGAAAGTAATAAGCTTACCTGAACCCTGACTAATATTCTGGGTTATTTCATAGCCTTTGAACGGATACAGAAGATCAGCATCGTATAGTTGTGTCCATTCATCGTAGTAGACAGTGTTTCCGTTTTTTGTTTCGTTGGCTACCCTGACGTATGACACAGGTGCCACGGTAAAAATTGAACTGTAAACAGCGCTCTGTACCGGAATACCAAAATACTGCCAGTGAAAGGAAACGGTATAAGTCTCACCTGTGACAGGATCTAAAAAAGTAATGGGTGTTCCTTTAAATGCTTTAGAATACATTTCCACTGATGCCTGCAAGGCTGAATTCAATGCCGGTTGTGTAAAGATGAGACTTCCGTTGGCCACACCCGAAGCCGACTGAACAAGTATACGGTCTGCACTGTTAGAAGAAGCAACGCCATTGATCCTTAATGTCCGGGCGGTAGGGATTATCAGTTTATAATTGGATGCATTAGTCAGATTACCAATCACATAATCGGCATCTAATATCAGATCTTTTACTGCAGCAGTAATATAATTAGAGGTTGTGGCAAACTCCACATCATCTCCAGAAGCAGGCACACCATGCGACCAGTTAGCAGCATTGCTCCAGACAGTACTCTGAGTACCAATCCAGTAATTTTTCATTCTTACAGTAATCGCAGCACACGAAGTAATATTACAGGTTCCCTCAGCCCTTACATAATACGTGGTGGTTGCAACAGGTGAAACCGTAACAGAACTTCCCGTTCCGACTAAAGCTCCACCACAACTACCGGAGTACCATTTCCAGGATGCGCCGCCTCCCAACGAACCACCCGAAACGGTTAATGTGGTTGAATTACCATAGGCCACAGAAGTATTGCCGGTAATGCCTGTTGGCGCTACAGATTCTGTATTGGCATAACCCACAACAAATCCGGCAGAATTAGATGTACAGCCATTGAAAGTGGCTGCTAATGAATAAGTACCGGTTGAAAGTCCGGTGATGTTTTTAGTTGTCGTACTGTATCCTCCGCCGGTTTTCGACCAGCTGTAGGTAAACAAGTCCGACCAGGTTTGTGTGGCGGTGAGAGTTCCGGCTGTTCCGGCTGGGATTCTCGACAAGGATGTTCCTGTGCCTTCGTAGAAGTTATAACCTGCAATCAATCCGGTATCTGTGGTTTTATATCCCATAGGCGTGGAAGCAAGTGCAGCTATTTCGTTCTGTGTCAGTGCCTTGTTCCAAAAACCTACCTTCAGTATCTGCCCATTCGTATAATCTCCCGTACCGTTCCACACTCCCCCTCCAATCATGGTGTTAAAACTCGAAGTACCATAGTTTGTTGTTGCATTGTGAGAAGTAGTTCCTACAATAACTCCATCCACATAAATAGTCATCACCGAGCCATTTCCAGTTCCGGCAACATGATGCCATTGACCATCCTGTGGGTACACGGTGGCTGAAGTAAAGTAAATACTTACTCCTTGGGACCAAAGCTCAACTTTTCCGTCAGTGGTTAACCCAAACTCAATAGCATCGTTTTGTCCAAAAAAGCTGTTACGGTAATAACTGGTTGTTTTTACCCAGCCTTCAATGGTAAATGCAGAAAGATTGCTCAATAGCGGAGTATTCAGATTAACATACTGCGAACTGGCGCTTGAAAAATTGACTGCAACAGGTATATTATTGGGACGAATTGCACCGTCTGTTGATGTGGAACAGGTAGTTGGGGTTATATCAGCCTCCGGTACCGGTGGAGCTTTCAGCAAAATAGGATTAACACTTTGGGCAGTACCATAGGGCGTAGTAACCGTGATAAATCCCGAAGCAGCACCTACGGGTACAGTAGCCGTAATTTGCGTGTTACTGTTAACCGTGAAGCTGGCAGCTGAACCATTAATACTTACAGCAGTAGCCCCGGTGAAATTAATTCCGGTAATGGTTATTGATGTACCCGCATCCTTACAGGTCGATATTGGAGTAAAGGAGGTAATAGTAGGGGATTTAGGCCGTAATGCGAGAATGATACCCCCGGCGTAAGATAGCAAACTTAAAGTTATCGTGCCGTTACCCGTAGCACCCGCAGTATCCTTTATTCCGGAGGCTGCACCAACCGATGCTACCTCTGCGCCTAACAGATCGTATAATTCCGTTAAAGAGGGAGAAGTCGTAACTGACCAGCTATCAAAACTACAAGTATTTAAATAATAGCTGCTGCTCAAACCCAGCATCAGCACCAACGCGTTATTGCTGACGGTTGTTATTCCAACAGGTGAAACAGTAGTTGCAGCTGCACCTGGAGTTGTTATAGTTCCCGGCGTAACATCGAACGGTGATAACAAATCAACACCGGTATAGGCTATCAAAGCACCTTCGGCGTAGGTAGTCGAAAGAACTGTTCCCGGAATAGTAAAGCTGAATGATGCCCCTTCTGATCCGTTCGCTATACGATAAAAAACCGCGCCCCTGTCATAGCTGCTACCACACAATCCACGTGCGTCAATCTTAGTCCAACCGGTTGGCGCTGTTGGATCACTTATCGAACCATTATATTTCACAATGCTTACAATCATGATATCTCCCGCAGTTAGACCGGCCGGCTTAGCAAGTGTTAATGTTCTGTTTCCTTTACCGGTGACATAAGCTGATTGTGTCGTGCCAACCTGGGTAATAGCCGAGAAGGCTGGGGTAAAAAACACTGTCATCATCCCAAGCAGGATGACTAAAACTTTGATGTTTTTCAAAGGAAAAGTATTGTAAATGGAATGAAACTGGATGAAAGGAGCAACACGTACCGCATTACAACAGCTCAATACACAGGAAATTTGTCCTGAAACAGGTTTCACAACAGTAAAAACATTCATAATAATGACACAAAGGGTTGAATATCAGCTAAAGTGTATGATCTTTTATTTATTTAAATCACGATTTTGTGTAAATTGGATATACTGTTAAGAAACAGTTAGAATGCGTTAAGAACTTCAATCGATTCTACGACAAAAATTGATGTAATAAGTTCTTATTTATTAAAAATAAAAATAACCGACAAAAGTAGTTCATATTTTCAACAAACGCATAAGTTTTTCAATTATTTGCAGCAAATTTCTTTAACAAACGATTGCAATTCTTTTAGCATCTGATTTATTAAATGAGAACATCCAGCAAAACATCTCAAAGAATCGGAAAATTAAATTGATTTCAACTCCTTGATTTAGTTATAGTTTCCGACAAAATGCGTGCCAAAAAAGATATTTTGAGAAAATATCTTTTTTAAACCGGAAAATTATTTCAAAAAAGATAAGACTCTGACGAAAGGGATAATGTTATGAAATATAAAGCATCCGGTAATTGTTGCGAGGGCACTGAAAAAGTATAGCTAAATTAAAGGTTTATACAATTTTGTTTGTGCAAGCCCTTTTCCTTGCCGAATTTGAAGAAACATACACTCTTTGTTACAAATAAGCCACTCTCAGGCCATCAAATTGCCAATTTAGTGAGTCTTTTTTCTCTTTGAATTTCTAAAGGGACTTTTTCAGTGACCTCAATTGTTGCCGGGTGCTTTTTTTGTTGCTATGTGTTTTTACCGATACTCTTGGTTGTAACAAAAATGAAGTACTGTAAAAACTATAGTGAGACACGCTGAATATCAGCATCATTAATCAGCCCTGACAGGTTCTCAAAGTCTGTCAAGGCTTGAGGATTAAGAAGTGAAAAAATTAATGAGGATAAATCATAATCTATGGGCATCGTTTTTTTTGCACAAAGAAGTCATCTTGACTTTTTGTTTTTAAGAAAAATTCCAGAGGAATTTCATATTTGTAGTAAAAATTTGCCTCTTTTTATTCGACTCCGATAGGAGTCGTATGTAAAAAACAATCATTCTACTACAAATATGTGACTTCTACGAAGTCAAAAAACAAAATAAATGCCATTTGTTAAAAAGTCAAGATGACTTCAAAGATAAAAAATGGATCAAAAAGATTAAAAACTACTCCACCTGATATTTACATTGATCCGGAATTTTTTAAGTTTTACTTACGGCGAAGATAAAAAGAAAAACGCCATAAATCATTGATTTACAGCATTTTGTTAAGTGGTACCACCAGGAATCGAACCGGGGACACAAGGATTTTCAGTCCTTTGCTCTACCAACTGAGCTATGGTACCTCATTTGTTTTGCGAGTGCAAATGTACGGCATTTTTTTGAATTACCAAATACTTCGGCAAAAAATCCTGAATAATTTCTCTGTGGATTTTACAACTAACCTGTTACTGACGTAGGGTGAGCCCATCATTCACCGGAATATGTTTCTAAATGTCAGTTAAATAACATTTAAACTGTTTATGGGTAGCGGATGTATTGGGAGATAAAAGATTTTTTTTGTAAAAAAGAATTAACTTTGCAATTCATCTTAAATAAAATACAATACCTGCCAAAAAATGACAATATCTACTGAACTTTTCCTGCTTGTAGCATCAGTTATGCTGTTCTTTAGTTTATTGATAGGGAAAACCGGACACAAATACGGGGTTCCAACCCTGTTATTATTCCTCATGATTGGCATAATGGCAGGTACCGACGGTCTTGGTCTTGAATTTAATTCTCCCAGAATTACTCAGTTTATTGGCGTGATTGCCCTGAATATTATTTTGTTCTCAGGGGGTATGGATACCAATTTGTATGAAATCAAACCAATTGTTCCACAGGGTCTGGTTCTTGCAACAATCGGGGTGTTGATTACAGCTATTCTTACAGGTTTTTTTATTTACTGGACTACCAACCATATATTTACCTCAGTTTCCTTTACTCTTCTCGAATCGATGCTGTTAGGCAGTATCATGTCATCGACAGATTCTGCGTCGGTATTCTCTATTCTGCGCTCCAAAGGGCTGTCGCTTAAAGAAAATATCCGGCCATTGCTCGAATTTGAGAGCGGAAGCAACGATCCCATGGCATTTATGCTCACTATTGTTTTAATCCAACTGATACAAACTCCCGATTTCAGCACCGGGGAAGCAGTTTTTATGTTTTTCCGTCAGTTGATACTGGGCGCTGTTGGAGGTCTCTTCCTGGGAAAATTATCTGTAAAAATAATTAACAGGATAAATCTCGATAACGATGCCCTTTATTCGGTTTTGCTTCTGACCATTATGTTTTTCCTTTTCGGATTTACCAGCTTTGTGGGAGGTAACGGCTATCTGGCTGTGTATGCAGGTGGTTTGCTGATTGGAAATCACAAATTCGTACACAAACGAAGCTCACTGAAATTTTTCGACGGGCTGACCTGGCTTTTCCAGATCATCATGTTCCTCACACTCGGTTTGCTGGTCAATCCGGGTGAGTTGCTTCCAATTGCCGGTGTGGCGTTGTTGATCGGCGTTTTTATGTTGCTTGTTTCCAGACCCACCGCGGTTTTTATCAGCTTATCTCCGTTTCGTAAACTTACATTCAAGGCAAGAACTTATGTTTCGTGGGTGGGTTTGAGAGGCGCTGTACCCATTATTTTCGCAACTTATCCATGGATCGAAGGTGTACCTAAAGCTAAGATGTTATTTAATATCGTCTTTTTTATCACCATACTTTCGCTGGTCATACAGGGAACCACCGTGGGAACAGTTGCTCACTGGATGAAACTTTCTCTGCCTACGCCTAAAAAACGCAAACTGAGAGAATTTGATGTGGAATTCTCCGACGAAATAAAATCGGCAATGAGCGAAATATCCATCAAGGAGGAGTTCCTGGCCAATGGTTCCCGCCTGATGGACATCAATGTGCCCGACAAGACCCTGGTGGCAATGGTGAAGCGGAAAGGCAAGTATTTCATTCCGAGGGGAAATACCGAGCTGCTCGTGGGCGACAGGATACTTGTAATCACCGATGATGAAAAGGCTTTGGAAGAAACTTACCAGTCGATGAAGGGAAAATTGTCCGAGACGCCTCCGTTATGAATAAAAACACAATAATCAATACTATAATAACAGAATGAAAAATCAGTAATTATGAATATTGCTGTTGCGGCAACATTCATCTTATTCCTCTTATTCGGGCTGTCAGCAGCACCCTGACTCAGCTTAAAACCGATGCATCTGCACCGTGTCAAATCAGGATAGAACAGGCCGTAAAGCTTAGCCAGAAAACTGTCAGAAATAAATTCACCAATCAGCAAAAGATGCTGATTGATTTCTACGGAAACAACATTTTCCGCATGTTTCAGGACAACTCTCCGAGTATTTTTTATTCTAAAGAATTAGGGTGATAAAAAATGCCCGGGTTATTGAAAACCAGAGCATCATTCTTCTTGTAAGTATATTATGTATTCATACATAACATTCTCTTTTCTTTTTCGGTATTCCTTTCATCACTTCGTGGTAGGAGTGTTTAATCCACTCTTTCAGTAGTTTCTCGGTGACTTCATTAGTTAGTGCCACGGTGTTCCAATATTTCTTATTCATATGATAACCGGGCTGTACTGCCTGATATTTTTCCCGCAGGTTAAGAGCCTTCACCGGATCACACTTCAGGTTGATGAATAAATCTGGCTCTTCCAACGGTATGAAAGCAAACATTTTACCGAGGGCTTTGAATACAAGTGTCTCATCGTCAAAAGGAAAGCATTCTTCAGCTCCTTTCAGAGACAAACAATAGTTTCGAATATCTTCTACGTTCATACACCGATAAATTTTTAGAACTGCCGGCATAAAGCTGTCAGTCAGGTTGGTTGTTTGTTGTCTGAAATCCTGATATTCAGGCTGATTCTGAAATAAATCAGAAAGGGTGTCGGGATGCGTCAGCGATAAAGCTCACTTACCTTATTCCAGTTCACCACGTTCCAAAATGCTTTGACATAAGCGGCCCGTTTCGACTGGTATTTGAGGTAGTAAGCGTGTTCCCACACATCCAGGGTGAGAATTGGTTTGCCTTCCGGTGTATTGAAAGGCATCAGCATGTTGTCCTGATTAGCGGTGCTTTCGATATAAAGTTCACCCATCGGTTTTTTGATCAGCCACACCCATCCGGAGCCAAACCTGCCGATGGCTGCAGCTTCAAATTTAGTTTTAAATGCATCCACACTGCCAAAACTTTTAATAATTGATTCTTCAAGTTCGGGTGACATACGTGTAGTTCCGGCTGGTGCAAGCATGGTCCAGAATATGAGATGATTGTAATATCCGCCTCCATTGTTTCTCACAGCAGTTTGTATCTTTTCCGGCAGTATATTGATGTTTTTCAGTAACTTTGTAATTTCCATGTTGGAATATTGCGGATAATTTTCCAAAGCTTTATTCAGATTGTTCGTATATGCCGCATGGTGAGCATCGTGATGAATATGCATGGTAGTACTGTCGATGTAAGGCTCCAGCGCGTTGTACGCGTAGGGCAAATCGGGAAGTTTGTACTGACCGGATACAAATAAATAGCTAGATATTAACAGTGGAAGAAGTAAAAGATAACGTTTCATACTAATTTTTATATGTTTGGTGCTTAAATCCTTATAGTAGAAAAATAACAAACTGAATATAAAATTGTTTAGTATATTAAACTTTTCAATGATTTATTAGTCAAAATAGAAATTATTAAACGAATAGTATATCAGCTGACCATTTCTCACCTCTCTGATATGTAATTCATTTCGAAACTAAGTATATTATGTTAAAGAAACTCTCTATTGTTATGCTGCTGATTATTGCTGCATTATCCGCGCATGCGCAGTATTCAATTCAGTCAAAAGTTGTTGATGTTAAAACCGGAAATGCGATGGATCGGGCTGGTGTCAGGCTGTTAAGTCCGGTTGATTCGGTGCTCATAACGGGTCAGACAACCGACAGCGCCGGTAGATTTAAACTACGGGATATCAAACCGGGCAAGTACATACTGAAAGTGACAACAGTCGGGTACAACGATTATAATCAAAATCTGACCGTAGCCAATAAGGATGTGCTGATAGGTAAAATATCCATGCAGGAAGATGCCCGCATGCTTGAACAGGTCAATGTTACCGGTACTGCCGTACAGGTGGTGGTGAAAAATGATACAATCGAATACAATGCTCAGGCTTTCAAAACCTCGCAAAACGCGGTGGTGGAAGATATGCTTAAAAAAATGCCGGGGGTGGAAGTCAGCTCTGAAGGCAAGATCACTGTCAACGGTCAGGAAGTGAAGAAAGTGCTGGTTGACGGAAAGAAATTTTTCGGCGATGACATTGAAATGTCGACCAAAAACATACCGGCTGATATGATTGATAAAGTGCAGGTGGTTGATCAAAAGTCGGAAATGGCCAAACTGACAGGTTTTGAGGATAACGATACCGAACGGGTGATAAATCTTACACTGAAACGAGACCGGAAGCAAGGTGTCTTCGGCAATGTTCAGGCCGGAGCAGGTACCGATGTCAATCCCGAGTTCCGTTACGATGCCGGTGCATTCCTCAATATCATGAATGGTGAAACCCGTTCGACGATTACCGCGGGAGCCAACAACACCAATACAGCCCGAAGCGGACGTGGTCGGGAAGGTTTCGGTGGAAGAAGTTCGGGTATTACTGCCACACAAAACCTGGGTTATAACCTCAACACTCCCGTCAACACCAAACTGATACTCGGAGGCGACGCTTCATTTAATCATTCGGATCAGCTGCAAACCTCCGAAAGTAACCGCGAGAATTACCTCCAGGGTTTGACCTATAACAACCAGTCAACAAGCTCTTCGAACCGCGAAAACTATCAGGGAAATGTACGGCTGGAAGCCGAATGGAAACCCGACAGTCTCAATACCGTTGTTTTCCAGCCGAATATGGGTTACAACAGATCATTTAATGCTTCAAATTCGCAGTACCTGTATATGACCGAAAACGACAGCACAAGCTGGGGAAAAACCAATAACAGTGGAAACGGCACTTCAGTTAACGGAGGATTGAATATTATTTACAGCCGTAAATTCGCAAAACCGGGACGTACATTTACAACCCGCCTGAGTACTAACCTGTCGCAGAGCAATAACGACGGTCAGAATTTATCCCGAAAAAACACAAGTGACTCAACTATCATCATTGATCAGCGGAGCGAAAACATTTCGAACAGTTACAATATGGGTTTGCGCATGTCGTTTGTGGAGCCACTCTGGAAAAATCAGCACTTTCTGGAAACATCCGTATCGTTGAACAGCAACTTCAGCAATTCAACCCGGAATCTCTTCGACAAAGACCAGCAGGGTAACTACACCGTACTCGACGATGTGTACAGCAACGAATTCAAAAATACATTTTACAGCGAAGCGCTGGAATTGAATTACCGGTTTATTCAGAAAAGCTATAATATCACGCTGGGTATGAAAGCAGAACCGTCGCAGACATACAGTACCACCATTTACGGAAGTGACCCGGGTGTGGAGCTGAGCAACGAAGTTATCAATTTTGCACCAAATGCGCGCTTTCAGTATAATTTCGGAAAAAGACAGTTTGCACGCTTCGATTATTCGGGACGAACCAGTCAGCCTACCATTAGTCAGATGCAGCCGGTAAAAAACAATACCGACCTGATGAATGAAACAGTGGGTAATCCGACACTTAATCCCCAGTTCCAGCACAACCTGCGACTGATGTACTCTACGTATAACAGCACAAAATTTTCTTCCTTCAGTTTTGGACTGAACGGGAGTGTTATCAAAGATGATCTGACGAATAACAGCATCTACGACAAAACCGGAAAGCGATATATTCAGACTGTCAATTCGAAGGAAACACCCTACAACCTGAATTCGTTTGCCATGTTCAGCACACCGTTCTGGAAAAAGTTCAACTTCAGCAACAGCGCGTCCTTCGGTGTACGTCAGCAGTACGGATATACTTCAAAGAATGTAAACACCGACCTGATTGACATCGATCATCTGCAACTGGGAGACCTCAGCAGTACGATCCGTTACAATGCTTCGAATAATATCTCGCTGAGCTACACACACAATATTTTTGATATAAGCATGCGTGGCGGGCTGAGTTACTCCAATTCGAAAAATAATTTCAATACGAAACCAAACGAAACCTACGACTGGATCAGCGCGGTTAATCTTGGTATTCGCCCCACAAACGCTATTACCTTTAATTCAGATTTGAATTATACCACTCAGAAAGGTTATTCAAGTTTTAATCTTAGCCAGTGGCTGTGGAACGCGTCGCTCGAAGTGTCTGCCTTTAAAAGGAAAGGAGTATTTTCACTCAAAGTGTATGATATTTTGCGTCAGCGACAAAACGTTTCACAGACAGTGGGTGATAACTACATTCAGTACAGCAAAACCAATTCGTTGCCAGCTTACTTCCTCGTAGGTTTTACATACAAAATCACCAAATTCAAGGGCGCGACAAACCAGGAAATGGAAGATCTGCAAAACATGAACCGCTTCGGACCCGACCGGAGAATGAACAGGCAGGGCAGAGGCGATTCTAATTCATATCACGGTCCCGGAGGAACTCCTCCCTTTATGGGCGGAGGGGGACCACCTCCGGAAATGTAATAAACAGAAAGCAACCGGAAAGGAAACGGTTGCTTTTTTTATAAATTTATCTTGAATTTCTTGCCAATTGTTGTAATTTCGCACACTAAAATTCGAAAAACCGGATATTTGAAAAGAAAGTTTGTTGTGTCCGTGAAATACTGTGCAAACCGTAAGAGCAAAATCTGTTAATTGGGATAAAGGCTTTTCAATTCAGACCTCTCCCTAAGTCCCTCTCCGAAGTTGAGGGACTTAGCATTGCAAAACTTCAGAACAAAATCTGTTGATACAGATGCTGTTTTCCCCTTTCTCCAAAGGAGAAAGGGGTTAGGGGATAGAGATCTGACATTTTATTTTATAAAGTCGTCATGATATCTTATAATATTGCTGATTCGGAGCATGCATTACAGCAGAACAAAAAACTTTTTAATAACAAGCTTGTTTGAACAATATAAAATTAGAAGTATGAAGAGTGTAAAAATAGCGATACTTGGACTGGGCGGAGTAGGAGGATACTACGGTGGAAAGCTGGCAAAAAGATATGAAACTTCCTCTAACATTGAAATATATTTTATTGCGCGTGGTCAGCATCTTCAGGCCATCCGAGAGCATGGTATTCACATTATCAACGAAAACGAGGATTTCTTTGCCAAACCCACACTGGCCACATCAGATGCCGCTGAAATAGGCCCGGTGGATTTTATGGTAATCACCACCAAAAGTTACGACCTGAAATCGTCCATCGAACAGATACGTCCGTGCATTGACAGGAATACCGTTATTCTTCCCCTGCTCAACGGTGGCGATATCACCGAACGAATTCGCGAAATACTTCCCGATAATACCGTTTGGAGTGGATATTCGTACATTGTCAGCCGTCGGACTGAACCCGGAGTGATACGCACGTCGGGTCCGTTTCTCCGGCTGGTGTTCGGGTACGATGGCGGTAGCGACAAAAGACTTTCGGCTTTCGAAACCTTGCTGCACGAAGCAGAGATAGACGCGCATTACTCGGTCAATATCCGTCAGAGTGTGTGGAAAAAGTTCTTTTTTATTTCCGTATCGGCTTCGCTCACTTCATATCTGAATGTAGGCTTCAATGAACTCACTGATCCCGATGAACGCAGAAATCTGACGGCAGATGTAGCCGAAGAATTTCTGAAGGTAGCTCGCGCGGAGGGAATTAATTTTGAAGGCAATCCCACTGAAGAAATTATAAACAGAATGGAAGCACTGCCGGCAGGAAGTACCGCGTCCATGCACAGCGATTTCAAATCGGGCGGCAGAACCGAACTCGAAACACTCACAGGCATGGTGGTTCGACTGGCGCATAAGCACAACATCCCGGTTCCGCTCTATGAGAATATCTACAGCGAACTCAAAAACCGTCAAACGTGAAACGTTAAACGTTTACGCTTCACCGCCAAATCCCATCGGGATGGGAGGCATCATGTTGTTGTCCGGCACTTTGATTTTACCGTTTTGTTGTTCGTACTTGTTGATGTTGTCCTGAAGTGCGAAAAGCAACCGTTTGGCATGTTCCGGTGTGAGAATGATACGCGATTTTACATTCGCTTTGGGTGTACCCGGCATCATACGGATGAAGTCAACCACAAATTCGGAGGTGGAGTGTGAAATGATGGCCAGATTTGAATAGATTCCTTCGGCTACTTCGGGTGACAGTTCAATGTTCAGCTGATTTTGGTTTTCGTTGTTATCCATAATTTTATATTGTTAATGTTTTTTCTTGCGTTCATGTGGTGTGCAAGTCCTGTTTGTGTTGTTTCTTTCTCATCGGCATTCCGCCCTGCCGCCTCGTACAACGGCAAGCTCAGCAATAACACGGTAAAGATACAAAAATATTTATTTACCGCTTAAAAAAAATATAAGCCACAAGGAAGTAGCATGTTCCTCACTTGATAAAGCCTCACCCCGCTAAACTTTTATACCATACGCGGGACAAGCGGTTTCGCAACCGCTTGCTTGCAATCATCAAATCAAGCGACTTGGAAGTCGCTTGTCCCATGTCAGAAAATTACAATTCAGTTAACTGATTATTAATGTTTTAACTTTTAATTATTGTTGTCCGATAAAAGATTTGATAAAGAATTATTGTTGCCCGGAATATTTTTTTCAGTTAACTCTATATTGCTGAGATTTAAATATCTATTTGTTGTTTTGTGTTGAGGCGCTTGATATTTCATAACCCTCTCTTTCTCTCTAAGGCGGCAGAAGACCTCATCTTTTCTTACTTTTTGGGGCTGTAGCCAATTGGAGCGAAGCGGAAATCGCCGAAACAAATAAAATACAAAACTACTGAGGCAAAAAGTAAAAGCCTGTCCGGCTGGAGATCAAAATAAGAACTCTTTTTACCGGACAATAATAAAACAAAGTAATCCCCTTCACGTTCAATGCCGTAAAGGGGATTACTTTGTTTATAGTAGGTTGAATTTATCTTCCCGATTGAACGATAAAATTTCTCAGTTCATTATTGAATTCATCTTCCTGCATGAGATCTTCCATGTTCAGATGCAGGCGGTAACGCCAGCTGCTCATCGAGTTGGAGGGTACATTGATACGTTCTTCGTGAGGATTCTCAAGTCTCAGTTTGGGAGACATACCGAGGAGATCCTGCATCTGGAATATTGCCCACATGGCGGGCGAATAAAGATGTTGCAGGATGATATCGCGGCTTATCCACCATTCGCAGAAGAAAGGAGCATCTCCCCAATGACCGAGCTGTGTATTGTAGAATTTTTGTGTTACCGAACGGTCTTCCTCCCACCAGCCTCGAATGGTACTCATGTCGTGCGTGGATGGTGTTACCACCGACAAATACGGAGCATTGGCAGGATGGAAGAAATCAATTTTATTGGTTTTTGGCGCCCGCTGCACTTCCAGACTTAATATACCAAGTTCATTCATTACTGCCGTTACGCAGGGCGTCATCATACCGAGGTCTTCTCCGCAGATGAGCATATTGGTAGAACGTTTGAGCGCCGGAAGTTTTTCCATGCCGGAGTGATACCAATTTTCATCCTGACGATGGTAAAAATAATGAATATAAAGTTCATCCAGCCCTTTTTTGGTGTGCTGATCGAGTTCAATATATGAACGCAGACTGTGCATGCCGTATCGCGGATAAAACTGCTGACCGTTGGCATCCTTCACCTCAAAAAACAGCACATTCGATATCAGATCGAAAAGTCCCCATTTCACCCGTTCCGAGATTTCACCCTTATTGAATAGTTCATCCACATAAGTCTGACTCTGGAACTCCGGTTTTAAACGTAACACCCAGCCATCTTCAATCTGCAAACAGTTTGTCTTCACCCAGGCAGCTTCCTCTCCAAAGAAATCCCACAATATCTGATCGGTAATATACGGTTTACAGAAACGGTTGTAATCGAACCAGATACCCTTTTCGCCAAATTCATTGATGTAAATGGGTGTGGACGGATTGAGATGTCCCATAATACCTTCTACCTGATTGGTGGGAATTTCCCAGATACGGAAAAATCCAAGTATATGGTCAATACGGAATGTATCGAAGTAGTTCGACATTTGTTCAAAACGTTTTTTCCACCAGCCGAAACCGGTTCTTTTCATCACTTCCCAGTTATAGGTAGGCAGCTCCCAGTTCTGACCCTTCACGGCAAACATATCGGGTGGCGCACCCGCATTCATATCCATGTGAAACAGTTCCGGCGACACCCAGGTGTCCACACTGTTTTTGTTTATTCCAATAGGGATATCGCCTTTCAAAACCACTCCCCGCTGATGAGCGTATTGAGCAACTTCCGAGAGTTGTTTATGCAGATGGTACTGAATAAAATAGTTTACACCCACTTCGTCGAAATGAAGCTGGGTGTTGTCTGTGAACGCGCTTATCTGTCCGGCATCGTACACCGCGAACTCGTCCCATTTGCGATAATCGTTGGTGCCAAACTTATCGCGCAACACACAGTAGGCCGCATACGGAATCAGCCAATAGGAATTCTTTTCAAAAAACTGAATGAAATCCGGGTTGTTCAGGAATTCGGTCTTTTGATAAAGATACATCTCTCTGGCGTATTTCATTTTGAAATCAATCACTTCGAGAAATGAAATCAGCGGATACGTGTTGAGTTCAGCCTGTTTGGGTATGTATTGTTGCCCGATGTCATTGTTTTCGGGTAATTTGCCCATCGCCGGCAGATTCAGAAACAGGGGATTGAGAGCAAAGGCGGAAATAGCCGCGTAAGGCAACACGTCGGCATCGGTATGAGTTCCGTTGGTGTCATTCAGAGGCAGCACTTGTATCAGTTTCATATTGATCTTTGCAGCCCAGTCGACAAATAGTTTCATGTCTTCAAAATCACCCACGCCAAAGCTCCGCCGTGTACGGATACTGAAGACAGGAAGACTCACTCCCGCTCCCCGCCAGGTGTCATTATTCATCCTCACAAAGCCATCATGAACCTGTACAATGGTATTTTTTGAACCGATTATAGCAGCATAACGATCCGGACCCTGTTCAAAAAACATAAATTGTTTTTTATCGGCATCGTAAACTCCGTATTTGTAGTTAACATCAGTCGTTTGTTTGCTCAGATCAATTTTAATCGTCCAGTTGTCACCGTCCCTGTACATCAGCAAGGGTTCAGTCACTGACCAATCGCCCAGTTCCCTGCAGCTGCCAACAATGCATAATGTTTGCCGGTGCTGGAGCAACGGAGCTTTCACTTTAAAAATATGGGTGAATTTCTTACTTTTTACGGTTAGGCTGGTCGTGGTATTTCCATTCAGAAGAACTTCCTGAAAGGGACTTGTCATAAAAACATTTTCATGACTTCCTACGGAATTCCACGTATCGAAACAGAAATAATGTTCTGTTTTCGGTGTAAGCTGATTAATAACCCGGTCATCACCCCATTCTTCGGTAAAACTGTTCGTGCTTTCATCATAAATCAGATATTTATAATGAATAACCTGACTCTCTCCCACCCGACACTCCAATTCATTTACCCAGTCTTCATGTCCCTGAAATCGCAGAGGTAATGCTTTTGAGTAATCGCCATCGCCCAGCTCGGGGATATCGCCACTAACCAGAATTCGCTGTCCCCATTTTGTGAAATAAGGAATTTTAAGGTGTATTCTCATGGATATTCTTATTTTGTTGAAAGTTAGCTTTTTGAAAGTTGGATAAACATTTAAATTAATTCAGAGTAAGGTATATCGGGCTTCAGCTTAGTTGATATTTGAACTCTGATACAAATTTTATTCAAAAATACTTTATATAATAAATCCATAAATTTATTTTATAATAAAACAATATCAAATTAATTTCAAACGATTGCGAAAACTTAGAATCTGTCTATTTCATTTTTCACAATTCTTAATTATCTATTTTTCAGCATGGTATAACATCAAAACAATAAAACATGAAAATTCAGAGTAAAACTTTTCCAGTTTTATGTCAAATTGAGTACTTTTGTAAAAAATTTCACCAACCTCAAATCATCTAATTTATGTCAGAAGATTCATCCCTGTTCAAAGTTTTTACAGGCACTAATAGCCGTTATTTGGCCGAGAAAATTTGTAAAAGTTTAAATTGGCCTCTTGGAAAGATGAATATCGAACACTTTTCCGACGGAGAATTTTCGGTTTCTTACGAAGAATCTATCCGGGGACAGTACATTTACCTGGTTCAGTCCACTTTTCCGAATTCAGATAACCTGATGGAACTTCTGCTGATGATAGACGCGGCCAAGCGTGCTTCGGCTTACAAGGTAATAGCAGTAATTCCTTACTTTGGATGGGCACGACAGGACAGAAAAGACAAACCACGTGTATCCATCGGTGCAAAGCTAATTGCCGATATGCTTACTATTGCCGGTGTTGATCGGGTAATAACCATGGATCTTCATGCTGATCAGATACAGGGTTTCTTCAACTTACCTGTTGATCACCTGTATGGTTCCACCATTTTTATACCCTATATCAAGTCTTTGCAACTGGAAAATCTGGTTATCGCCTCCCCGGACGTAGGCGGTTCAAAACGTGCAGGTTCATACTCCAAACATCTGGATGTACCGATGGTTTTATGCCATAAAACCCGTGAAAAAGCAAACGTTGTCGGCGAAATGCGGATCATTGGTGAAGTTGCAGGCAAAAATGTAATTATTATTGATGACATGGTGGATACTGCCGGCACACTCTGCAAAGCGGCCGATCTGATGTTAGAAAACGGAGCTTTAAGTGTCAGAGCAATCGTTTCACATGGTGTAATGTCGGGTGAAGCCAGCAAAAGAATCATGAACTCTGCACTTACCGAGATAGCGTTTACTGATTCGATACCGTTTGATTGTAACAAATGCTCAAAAGCTAAAATTCTGACTATTGCCGATATGTTTGCCGAAACAATTCGCCGTGTACAGGCTCACAAATCAATCAGTGAGCAATATCTGCTGTAATAAATTGACAATTCATCAAAAATAAAAAACACCCTTTGTCTATCATTCTGACAAAGGGTGTTTTTTTTGGCACGAAGTTTGATATTATTCTATCTGCCGGATATCCCCGGCAAATCAGGCCTCAAACCACACAATGAAAGTAAACAGATTTATAGTAGTTTTATTTACAATCGTGTCCATTCTGCATTTTTTCCCGACAAGTGCAGAAGCGCTAACGCCCGAATGGGCTCCGGCGAATGGTTACAGAGAAAAAACCAGACATATCTATTTCCCGCAGTACAACATATATTACGACCTTAAAAAAGATATGTACATCTACGAAAAGGATGGAGTTTGGTTTATTATTAAGTCTGTTCCGGAAAAGATCAAACATGAAAATCTGAAAACATCGGCTCAGGTACAATTATACCTTATTAACGACATGCCTTTTACTGAAAATGCAATTCATAAATCAAAATACAATTATCTGGTGAGGCATGACGAAAAATCACAGCCGAAAACAAACAGAAGCTTGAAAAGACAGCAAAAGGATATAAAAAAAAATGAGTAAAGGTCTGAATGGGTAAAATTCCGTAAAACAACAAGAATAATATAAAAAACCATAAATTCGTCATAACCTTAATTTTGAATAAGCTTCGGGTGTAACCATCCGGAGTTTTTTTTTGCGGTGTTTTCAACAAAAACAGCAGATAAAGTCAAGTTGTTGTTTCAGAAAAATAGCTTATATTTGTAATAAATTTATCAAAGAAATCAATCTTATTTTTCATGGATTCATTCGTTGTTTCAGCCCGGAAATACCGCCCTTCCACCTTCAAGTCGGTTGTGGGACAAGACTCGCTTACTACCACTCTGAGAAATGCCATAAAAAGCAAAAAACTGGCACATGCCTATTTGTTTTGCGGGCCGCGGGGTGTGGGAAAAACTACTTGTGCTAGAATTTTTGCAAAAACCATCAACTGCGAGCATCTGACGGAAGAATTTGAAGCCTGCAATCAGTGTGAATCCTGCAAAACTTTTAATGACCAACGCTCATACAACATTCATGAACTGGATGCCGCGTCAAATAATGGCGTAGATGACATCCGAAGCCTGACGGATCAGGTACGGATACCGCCTCAGATAGGAAATTACAGTGTCTATATCATCGATGAAGTCCATATGCTTTCTTCAGGCGCTTTCAATGCTTTTTTGAAAACTCTGGAGGAGCCACCGGCACATGCCATCTTCATCCTGGCTACCACCGAAAAGCATAAAATTATCCCGACGATACTCTCCCGTTGTCAGATTTATGATTTTAACCGGATTTCCATCAACGATACGGTTAACCATCTGAAATATGTTGCATCGAGTGAGCATGTCACCATCGAAGAAAGTGCACTGAATATCATTGCGCAGAAAAGTGATGGAGGTATGCGCGATGCATTATCTATTTTCGATCAGCTGGTCAGTTTCAGCGGCAATGCAATCACTTATCAGAATGTGATTGACAATCTTAACGTGCTGGATTATGAATATTATTTCAAACTTGTAAATGCATTCCTGCAAGGTAACGTTTCAGAAGCGCTGCTGATTTTTGATGAAGTACTTAATAAAGGATTTGAAGCGCAGCATTTCATTACCGGGTTAAGTTCGCATCTGCGGGATGTACTTGTCAGTAAGGATGCAAGCACTATTCAGTTGCTCGAAGTAGGTGTCGATATCGGCGAGCGATACAGGCAACAGGCTCAGGCATGCCCTGTGGAATTTATCTTTGATGCCCTGAAAATCAGTAACGACTGCGATCTGAATTACAGGATCAGTAAAAACAAACGGTTACTCGTTGAAATAGCTCTGATAAGGATAAGCCAGCTTATGTCCGATAAAAAAAAAAATCTGACAGTTGATAAACCTCCTTTAAAACCGATCGAAGTTTCTGAACCGGCTGTAATTGGTCAGCCTGTGATAACCTCAAAACCACAAGTTATCGTTACGCAGACGCCTCCTACTCAACCTCGGCCAGTTGTTCAGACTGCACCGGCTGATACGATTGTCAGCGAACCTGACACTACTGATGTTTATGCAGGAAATCCGGTTCCGAAGAAAGCTGCGGAAACCAAAGCGGGAATTTCACAAGCTCCTCCCCGGATCTCCATATCAAATATTCAATCAGAAAAATCAACTGAAACTACATCGGAAGGAATTAAAGAACATTCTGATGACAATATATCCGATAAACAATTTACCAGTCAAGAACTGATTGAAAAATGGAAAATATTTGCCAATCAATTCCAGAAAGATCAGGTTACCCGGGGCTTTTTACTAAATCACCTGCCAAGCCTGGAGAATGACAATATCATCGGATTGTTACTTGACAATAAATTTCAGGAAAAAGAGATCAGCCAGATACATGTACTGGAATACCTGCGGAAGGAACTGGGAAATAATTCGATACGCTTTCAGATAGATTTCATCCCTGAAGAAGAACAAAAGATATATCTGAATCCACAGGAAGTTTATAAGAAGATGGTTGCAGCCAACCCGGCTTTAGCCGTTCTCCGGAAAAATCTGGATATGGAAATTGATTAAAAAGAAATTCGCTGATAATTACCAGCAAATTTCTTTTTTAAGGTTATATTCTGTTTAGATTACAAGCATTGCATCGCCATAAACTCCAAACCGGTATTTCTCTTTAATCGCCACATCATAGGCATTCATAACATGATCATAGTCGCCAAAAGCTGCTGTAAGCATTAGTAACGTTGAATATGGCAGGTGAAGATTAGTAATCAGCGAGTTAGCTACTGTAAAATCGTAAGGCGGGAAAATGAATTTATTGGTCCATCCGTCCAGCGGTTTAATACGTCCTTCAGTTCCGACAACAGTCTCGAGTGCTCTCATCACCGTCACACCCACTGCGCATATATTTTCACCAGCATCATGAGCTGCGTTAACAATGTCAGCTGTTTCGGGAGTAATTTGCATCTGTTCCGAATCCATCTTGTGCTTGGTAAGATCTTCCACATCAATTTCCCTAAAATTACCCAAACTCATATGCGAAGTGACAAATGCAGTGTTTATCCCTTTGATTTCCATCCGTTTCATCAACTCCCGGCTGAAATGCATTCCGGCAGCAGGTGCCGATACAGCGCCTTCGTTAGTGGCAAAAATTGTCTGGAAACGTTCTTCATCATCGGGTTCTACAGGTCGTGTGATATTGTGTGGAAGCGGAGTTTGACCCAGCTTATAGAGTTCACGTTTAAATTCCTCATGAGTACCATCGAACAAAAAACGAAGTGTGCGTCCACGGGAAGTGGTATTGTCAATCACCTCGGCAACAATCGCATCATCTTCACCGAAGTAAAGTTTATTACCAATACGGATTTTACGGGCAGGTTCTACGAGCACATCCCACAGCCTGCCTTCTCTGTTCAGTTCGCGGAGCAGAAATACTTCAATCTGAGCGCCGGTTTTTTCCTTATTGCCGTATAAACGGGCGGGAAAAACCTTTGTATCATTGAAAATAAATAAGTCGTTCTCATCAAAATAATCAAGCACATCCTTGAACACTTTATGTTCAATTTCACCAGATTTCCGATGTAAGACCATTAAACGGGATTCGTCTCTGTGTACAGCTGGATATTGTGCTATTAATTCATCCGGCAATTTGAACTTAAACTGAGATAATTTCATAATCTTAATTTTACTTCGTATTTTTAGTTTCTCGTTATTTTTTTTTGAATAAATAATTTTGTTGAGTTCCTTAGCACTTAATTACCTGATATTGCCTCTTAGAATATTTACTAATTGGACATACCGTATGCTTTCGATACATCAGAAAATATTACTTGAATGGTTAACAACCATTATTTAACAATCAAGCGTGTCAATTTGTTTCAACAAATCTTCTATTTCCCAACAGTCTGTCAGAGTAATATCTCCAATGCGCGTCCTTTCCAGCGCAATTAGGTGTGCTCCGCTTTGAAGGGCTTCTCCGATATCACGCGCCAATGCCCTTATATAAGTGCCTTTACTGCACACTACACGAATCACTAATACCGGAAAATCGAACGACAATACTTCAATCTCATCAATAACCAGTAGTTTAGGTTTCAGTTCCACTTCCTGTCCGTCACGGGCATAATTGTATGCTCTTTTCCCATCCACTTTCACTGCTGAATACACAGGCGGAACCTGCCATATTTCACCTTTGAACCTTGAAATCACTTCATCGATTAACCCCCGGGTAATGTGGTCGGTCGGGTAACGGGAATCCACTTCATGTTCCCGGTCAAACGATGGTGTTGTAGCTCCCAGTTCAAGTGTAGCTACATATTCTTTCGTCTGATATTGGAAATCCTCAATCTGTTTGGTCGCTTTACCTGTACAGAGTATCATTACTCCTGTAGCTAAAGGATCAAGCGTACCGGCATGACCAACCTTAATTTTTTTCTTATTTAGTTTTCGTGAAATCTTCCAGCGCACCTTATTCACCACATCGAACGATGTCCAGTGCAGGGGTTTCTTCACATACAATACCTCTCCTTCAATAAAATCCATTATTGCTCCCGGTAAAACTTATTAAATAACACTCAAATTTACGCCAAACAGAATTAGCAAAATAATGGTAATCCCTACCAGAATGCGATAATACCCGAACAAACGAAATCCATGCGTGGTCAGGAAACTGATGAAAGCTTTAATAGCGATAACCGCCACTATGAAGCCAACCACATTGCCCAGTACAAGCAGAGAAATATTATGTTGAGTGAGAATTTCAGGTGTATCCTGATAGGCATCCCATAAGCTTTTTACAAATGCTCCAGCCAGAGTTGGTACTGCCAGAAAGAAAGAAAACTCAGCTGCCGCTTTACGTGTCATCTTTTGCTGCATACCACCAATGATAGTGGCTGCACTCCTGCTTAAACCGGGCAGAACGACTGCCAGTACCTGGAACAGCCCGATAATCAGCGCATTCTTGTTGGTAGCCTGCTTTTCGTCATTGATGGTCGGGTTTTTGAACCAATTATCGACAAAGAGAAGTATTATTCCGCCAAAAAACAAAGTGCAGGCAATAAAAAGGGGAGTTCCGATCAGTGCATCAATGTGTTTCTTAAAAATTACGCCAAATACTGCTGCAGGAAGAAATGCGATAATGAGTTTCATATAAAACTGAAAACCTTTGAAATCAATAAACTTTTTCCAGTAAAGTACCAAAACAGAAAGAATTGTACCAAACTGAATTGTTTCGATAAAAAGTTTAGTGAAGCTCTCCTGCTCAATACCCATCAGTGCGGAAACCAAAGCCATATGACCGGTGGATGACACCGGTAAAAATTCAGTTAATCCTTCTACGATGGCAAGGATAATCGCTTGAATTACATTCATTCTTAATCCTTGTTTTTCGGGGTGTAAAGGATAGCGGCTATCATAGAAATAAAGCCGATAAACGAAATCATCGGTCCCACTATTATCCGGCGGGTGCCGAATATATCGGGATTGAATTCAACTCCGGAAGGCTTGCCGGTCATTAGAAGAAATCCGATTACTATTACCAGAAGTGCAACTGCAATCAGGATAAAGTTTATCTTGGAAAGTCCGAATTTTTTATTTTCCATTTTATGTGTGAGTTTATTGATTCAGTAATATCTCGTTACAAAGAAATAACATATGAAATAAGTATCAGAACAGTTTTATTGTTCATCCACATTAATCTTTATATATAATACATATCGTCAGACCGCATTCTGAGGTATCTGCCCACCGCAAAGTAGGATGAAATGGCAGTAAGCAGAATGCCAAGAACGATAACAACAGCTGCAACAATCAATTCGGTATCGCGGGTGATCATTTGAGACTGCAAACCAAATTCATTCTGGAAATAGAATACCAGTCCGGTAAGTAATCCGAGTGCTATAATAGCTGCAATTATCCCGTTCAGCACGCTTCGTCTGACATAAGGCTTACGGATAAACCAGTGTGTAGCACCAACAAGCTTCATGGTGTTGATCAGAAAACGGTTGGAATAAATGCTGAGCCGAACCGTATTGTTGATCAGGGCAAATGAAATGAGCATCAGAATAGCAGCGATACCAAGCAGGATGATACTGATTTTTTTGATATTTTCATTTACCATCGAAATCATATCTTTTTGATAGGAAACCTTTTGAATTTCTTTATACTTTGAAAGTTTCTTTTCAATTTTTGCGACACTGTCGGTATTGGCGTAGTTTTCGTTCAGTTTAACCTCAAGCGATGCCAGCAGGGGATTGAAGCCCAGAAATTCTTCCGGATTTTCGCCCAAATCCTGTATATGTTCCTGAAGTGCCTGTTCTTTTGAAATCAACTCCACCGATTTCGCGTAATCCGATTTCTCCAGAAATTTCTTAATCCTTTCTGTTTGTCGCGGGGTTATTTCATCACTCAGTACGATAGAGAGGTTCAGATTTTCTTTTACATAGCGGGTCATATCACGCGCCAGAAAGAGGGTCAGTGTCAGTAAACCAACCAGAAATAGCACCAGCGACATACTGAATGTAGCTGTCAGATTAGCATTGCGAAATCGGAATGTTCTTTTTTTGTATTTTTTTGTAGACATAATATCGTTAATATATTATTCTGAAAACCTATCGGATATCATCCGGAGGTTTGTTTTTTTGTAATTAATTCTTCCCGGAATTCGGTGTTGTTGTTTTCCTTTTTCTCTGGTAAAAGAATACGAGTAAAACAATTGCTATCAACAATAAAACAGAGGAAATCATAGCCAGCACATTACCGGCTTTGTACGATTGCGGATCGAAACGGAAATCAATTTCATAGTTGCCCGCCTTCAACGGCATAGCCCGCAACAGATAATTCACCCGGGTATAAGGAACTTCTTTTCCATTGATAGTAGCTTTCCATCCTTTATCGTAATAAATTTCCGAAAACACAGCCACCTGATCTGTGGTTGAATTAAATTTATACACCAAATGATTAGGAGCATAACTTGCCAGTTCGATTGAAGCTGTAGTGTCGGAAGTTATCGCTGTTGGAAATATCGAAGCCAGCGATTTATCGACTACCAGTTCATGTCGTGTGTCAATATCTCCCACCAGTTTTATTTCTTCATCGGCATTGGCTGCAATACGTATTTTCTGCACAAACCAGGCATTCCCGTTATTATAGGGATTAACGAGAGGCGCCGATTCTTTATTGTAAATAATGTATTTTAAATTCAACATATTAAGCACTCCCAACGAGTCGAGGGTGGGTAAAATGGATTCGGCTGTTGTAGCTTTACCAAAAGCGCCAAACAGTTGTCCGATCTCCGGTTGAATTTGATTTTCAATCAATTCCTGATAACGACGGAGTTTTGCAGCATGATATCCTCCGATATTTTTATGGAAATAGGAAGGAGTAGCATCGCTGAATATATCGACTGTAGCATCCAGCACGCGGTATTGCGACTTATCCTGGAGTACTATCTGATCCGCCGGAGTAGGCTGTATAAGCTGAGCCGGACGTTTGTTTTCGAAGTTGCCGTCATTCAGATAACGTTTTGCTACCGGGAATAAATCTATCAGAATAAAAAAACCGAGAAGTACCAGTGCAACGTTTCTCTTCAAAAATCCTTTAATATATGCCAAAATAATAACCGCTCCGAGCAGGATAAAAGCCAGCGAACGCCATGCATCAGTACGTAGCATCGCTTTTCTGTCGAGCGGAAGTGTTTCTTTCAGGAAGGAATAATCACCCGAGAACTGCGCATCCTGCGGTGAAACGAAACCACCTGCCAGTGAAGGTAATAATGCAAATATCAGACAGATACCGGCAGTAATACCCATACTGAGAAAGACTGATTTTGTTAACTTCTCCTTATTTATGTTTCCATCAAAGATTTCTTTCAGTGCCAGAAATGCAAGCAACGTAATTCCGAAACCGGTTGCAACAAGCGTCATGGAAACCGTCCGGAATTTATTGTACATGGGGAAATAATCAATAAATATGTTTGTAAGCCACATGAAGTTGCGACCCCACGACAACACCAGTGTAAGAATTATCACAGGAATTAGCCACCAAAGGGTACGTTTATCAACTACAAACAGGCTCAGTACAAACAGGAAAATTATAATTGCGCCAAGATATACCGGCCCTGAAGTTCCGGGCTGCGTCCCCCAATAGAGCGGCATCTGGCTTATAATCTGTTGCGTCTGACTGTCAGGAACGTTCATGTTTTTCAGATACTTGGCTGTCTCGCTGTTCATGCTCAGTTTTCCTCCGCTAGCTCCTCCTTTGAAATTGGGGATGAGCAAGGTCATCGTTTCATCCACTCCGTAACTCCACTGAGTGATGTAATCTTTATCAAGTCCGTGACCGATATTTACAGCATTCGGTGAATTTTGCGCTGCAGTAGTCAGTCCGTTGGATTTTCCGCGCATGGTGTACTGACTGTATTCATACGTCGTAAGCAGCGAAGTTGCATTCATCCCTACAGCCAAAAGGGCTGCAGCAATCATCACAACAGCTGTTTTCAGGAATTCTTTTATTTCTTTTTCGCGAACGCTGTATATGAATTCTACTACGGCAAATACGAGGAGAACAATCAGCGTATAATATATAATCTGGATGTGATTTGCGCGGATAGCCAAACTTAAGAAGAACGCGGTAAGAATTCCACCCAGCAGCCTTTTCCGGCGGAAAGCCAGAAATACTGCACCAATAAGCGGTGCCATATAGGCAATGGTAATAGCCTTGGAGTTGTGACCGGCGGCTATGATGATAAAATTGTAGGAAGCAAAAGTAAAACCGATGGAGCCTATTATTGCCATCCAGGGCTTAAATCCGAATGCCAGCAGTAAGATATAGAAGCAGATAAGGTAAAGCAGCAGATTTGAAACCGGCCGGGGAAATTCCATCACCAGTTTTTCTACATATTGCAATACATTATTCGGCTGTTCCATCGAAATCTGATAATTCGGCATACCACCGAACAATGAATTTGTCCACAGGGTGACATCATCATGTGATTCGTTATAATCTATTGTCTCCTTTGAGTCTGCTATCCAGCTCTGGGTATCGTGTGCAATCAGTTTTTTTCCTTCCAGTACAGAGGTAAAATAGCTGAATGAAAGAACTATAAAAAGCAGTAATGCTACTAAATGCGGGGTGAGTGAATTCAGAATGGTTTTATTCATACGTCTACAGTTCTGTATTGAAAAAACAGTTTTTGGGGAAAATCACACAAAAGTACTACATTTTTTCTGTTTTGCTACCGTCACGATTGGTTAATTTTCATAAATTACATCTTCCTGTTACGGCTTGAATAAAGGTATTGAAAGATTTGTACATCAACAAAAAGAATATCAATAGAAAATTCACCGGAATTTTTCATTGTTCCATCTCATTTATTTGTAGAATTGGTTAATTTTGCGGGCTGAACAGGATGCAAGCAAAACAAATGACAAACTATAAAAATATTTCTTTCTTCAACGGATTAAATTCGCTTCGTTTTTTTGCTGCACTCCTGGTAGTTCTGCATCATTCCGAAACGATCCGCTCCAAAAACGGATTACCAAACCTGAACTGGCTCGGACTTTTCAAGGATGGCAGTATCGCCGTTACCTTCTTTTTTGTGCTAAGCGGATTTTTAATCACCTATTTGCTGCTGAAAGAAAACGGACAGAACGGAATCGTAAGTATCAAACGATTCTACCTGAAAAGAGTTCTGCGAATATGGCCATTGTACTTTCTGCTTGTTGTTTTCGGCACCCTGCTTTTACCAGCTCTTATCTATATTTTCGGACTGAATTATGTAATGCCTTATACTTTCGAACAATCCTGGCATTACTTCCTGTTTTTTCTTCCCGGGCTGGTTACTTACTATTTTGGGCATCATTTACTCGAGCCTCTCTGGTCCATCGGTATAGAGGAAGTTTTTTATCTGATCTGGGCGCCCCTCTTTAAATTTGCAAAAAAATATTTGCTGTTGATATTGATTTCGATCATTGTGATCAAATCATTTTTGATTATCACCAGCCTTAACTTCGTGGAAAATAATTTATTTTCTTATCTCGTGGATATATTTCAGTTTGAAGCAATGGCTGTAGGTGGTCTGGGAGCATATTTTATCTTTAACCGCAACCGTCCACTGTCGGGACTTAAAATATATAAAATCCCCGTTCAGATAGCGATATATAGTTTGCTGGTTATATTTCTTGTTTTCAATCGCAATATCGACAATTCCGTTTGGAATATATTCTTTAAAACGCCTGTTTTTTCGCAGCTTTTTATCTGTTTTTTGTTTTTGTACCTCATCATTGGCGTTTCGCTCATTGATCACAGTATCTTCAAACTGCGCAACCGGTTTTTTTCTTACCTGGGCGAAATCTCGTACGGTATCTATATGTATCACATGCCAATAATCTTTGGATTGATGCTGGTTCTGCAAAAACAACTCTCTAAACTGGATCTGCTGACAGGTTCACTGCTGTATTATCCTGTGACTTTAATTGTCGTAGTGGGTGTTTCTGCTATTTCAAAACGTTACTTTGAAGATTTCTTCCTGAAATTAAAGAACAAAATAATCATCCGGAAAAAAGTCACTATCCGATAAAAAAACAGACGAAATTGTAAAATTTCGTCTGTTCAATCATAAAATTATTTTGCACGATTTTTTAGGTCATCTACCGGTATGGTCATCAGTCTTCCTACGGGAACTTTGCCTCTGTAGGTTATTATCTTCACCAACCGGGCATCTTTGGGCACCAACAAGAGTTCTGTGTAGCGCGGATAGAAACGGTCAGGGGTAGAATTATCGAAACTGGTGTAAATATCCAACCCGCCAATTTCAGTTGTCAGTTCTACGTAGTATTTATCATCCTTTTTCATCACATTAACAATGGGATCGTATATGGCCGGTGAATACTTGGTTTCGGCATAATCCAGCCGCTGAAAATGATTTTCGGTTTTGCCAACGAAGTTCTCCCAGTTTTTCTTGTCTTTGGGAGACCAAAGCGATTCGGCAATGGCAAAACCACGTGGCCAGGTCATGTATTCAGCCTGACGGATATTGTAAACCTGTTCTGTCCAGAGATTGGCCTGCCCGCCCAAAATATAATTTGCATCGGCTTCGGGTGGTACAGGATCAAACTGATAGGCTTTATTCAAGCGGAGCGAACTGTAAACCGGCGGTTCGGTACATACATCCCCCTGCATATAATCAATGTATGCAAAAGTGGTGGGGCTCATTACCACATAATGCCCGGAACGGGAGGCTTCAATTCCATACTTATTTCCGCGCCAGCTCATCAGAGCAGTAGTGGGTGTAATACCACCCTCCAGAATTTCGTCCCAGCCCATCATTTTTTTGCCTTTAGCCTGAACGATTTTTTCAAGTCTTTTCTCGAAATACGACTGAACCTGAGGAATTGTTGTCAGTCCCTCTCGTTTCATCAGTTCCTGCACCTGTGGACTTTTTTGCCAGAAATTGTGAGGCGCTTCATCACCGCCAACGTGAATATACGGATACGGAAATAATTGTGCCACCTCAGTCATCACTTTATCCATAAAATCATAAACTTTTTCGTTAGCCGGACACAAGGTGTTGTCAATGAAGGCAATGGGTGGTGCTCCATGTGACCAGTCCATAAACGGTTCACCGGCACGAACATTATACTTGTCGGCACCTTCGGTACATGAAAGCTCGGGATACGAAGCAATGGCAGCGAGGCTATGTCCGGGTACATCGATTTCAGGTATGATATTAACAAAGCGATCTGCTGCATACCGAACAATTTCACGAATCTGTTCCTGAGTATAAAAACCACCGTAAGTTTTAGGTTCATTGGGCAGTGGAGCCGAAAATTCACCAAAATTACCGACTTTTTCTACCCGCCACGCACCTATTTCTGTTAGTTTCGGCAGTGATTTTATCTCAATCCGCCACCCTTCGTCGTCGGTCAGATGCCAGTGAAGCATATTGTACTTGTAGCGAACCATAGCATCAATATACTGCTTAACTTCATCGACAGTGAAGAAATGCCGTGAAACATCCAGCATCAGACCGCGCCAAGCTACACGGGGGTAATCACCAATTTCTACAGCGGGTATTTTCCATTCAACGTTATTCACCACTTCTTCACTTTCTATTTGAGCCGGAAAAAGTTGAATCAAGGTCTGTGCACCATAAAATAATCCTGACGGTTTATTAGCCCTGATAGTGATTTTTTTAGATCTGACCGATAAGATATATCCTTCTTCACCTATCATCGTGTCGTTTGCCTTATTCAAGATCAATTGAATATCCGATTTACCGGACGATCTTACCGTAACTTTACTGCCGGTGGCTTTGGATAATTTTTCTTTCAGAAAATTGACAGTTATGTCATTTTCATTACCAGCCGGACGAAGAATATTTACATTCTTAGGCAAGGTAAAATTTCCCGGCTTCTCAGCCTGGGCTACAGGCTCGGGAATAATATAGAATTTACCGGCTGATGTCTGATTGAACACAGATGATCCGAATAAAAAAAGAGTGAAGGATAAAAATAGTTTCTTCATATTATGTAGATTAAGTGTTATGATTGATCGTAAATGAGATGAAAATAAATGTACAAATTTAGAAATTATATTGTTGAAAACAAATTCTGTATTTTTTTCAGACACAAGACTGATAATCATTGTATATCAATAATACTTAATTTATTATTGTACATTTGTAGTTCTAATCCAGCATTACGTTATATCCATTGAAGAATAAATTCTCAACAACATGAAAAAAATGCATTTTATGAACGGCGACCGTTTCCCGCAAATCGGACTGGGCACCTGGTTGTCAAAAACCACTGAAGTTTACGACGCCGTAATCGAAGCAATCGGCGCAGGATACAGACATATTGATTGCGCGTACATTTATAAAAATGAAAAAGAAATAGGAGAAGCCCTTCAGCATGCATTTTCTACCGGACTGGTTAGCCGTGAGGAGATGTTTATCACCTCCAAGCTCTGGAACAATTTCCATGCGCCACAGGATGTGGAAAAAGCCATCAGGATATCTCTCGAAAATCTGAAACTCGATTATCTGGACTTGTACCTCATCCACTGGCCGCTGGCCTTCCGACAGGAACAGGCCCGGAGTACCGGCGACCTTGTTTCTCTGGAAGAAATACCGCTCACATCGACCTGGAAAAGTATGGAGGCAGTAAAAAAATCGGGATTAACAAAACATATAGGAGTTTCCAATTTCAACATTCCCAAACTAAAAGATCTGATAGCAAACTCAGAAATAAAACCCGAAGTTAACCAGATTGAACTTCATCCCTACCTGCAGCAAAACGAGCTGGTCAGGTTTTGTCAGGACAACAGCATCCTCGTTACTGCCTATTCTCCGCTCGGCAGCCATCACCTGACCGATAACGAAAATTCCATTTTGCTTCATCCCGTCATTAAAGAAATTGCCCGTAAACATCACTGCACAGAAGCGCAGGTTGCACTTGCCTGGGGCATCCAGCGCAGCACAGCTGTTATTCCCAAATCAGTGAATTACAAACGAATACATGAGAATATTGGCACAGAGAAAATTCAGCTCGATGATAAAGATATGGAAAGCATTCTGACGCTTAACCGCAACCACCGCAACGCGAAAGCCATGTTTGCCGTATTTCCGGGCGGACCTTACACGCTCGAATCGATATGGGATGAATGAGCCTGAGAAAAAACACCTTTTTCTTAGTATATTTTCGGTAAAAATTCATTGATATTCAACTCAAAGAAAACTGAATGAATGTTTTACAAGCTGTTCTTCCTTAAATGAATTCAATATTTCAACAAAGCGAGAGCAAAACGTTAATCTATTCTTTATCAGCAACCTTACACACAATAAAGTTATATCAGAAAAAAGTATTAATTTTGCCAATAAATACACTCACTGTCATTTTTCTCAAGCATGACTGAACAGGAAATAAACAACATAAGGGCTGATTTTCCGATTTTAACGGAACAGGTTTACAACAAGCCACTCATCTATTTCGACAACGCGGCGACCACGCAGAAGCCACAGGCTGTGCTTGACCGGATAAATTACGGATACAAACATCTGAACGCTAATATCCATCGCGGCGTGCACTACCTGAGCCAGAAAGCCACCGAAGCACACGAAGAAGCACGCAAGTATGTAGCCCATTTCATCAACGCGACCTCTTCCAGCGAGGTTATATTTACCCGCGGAACTACCGAAGCCATCAATCTTGTGGCATTTTCGTTTGGCGAATGTTGCTGCCGGGCAGGCGATGAAATCATCATTTCGATGATGGAACATCATTCCAATATTGTTCCCTGGCAAATGCTCTGCGAACGAAAAGGGATGAGACTCCGCGTTATTCCCATCAATGAAAAAGGCGAACTGAGACTGGATGTTTTCGGGGAATTAATAAATGAAAATACCCGGCTGGTTGCAGTAACACAGGTATCCAATGTACTCGGCACTGTCAATCCGGTAAAAGAAATAATCCAAACCGCTCATCAGCGCAATATTCCGGTGCTAATCGACGGTGCACAGGCTGTGCCGCACATTCAGGTTGATGTGCAGGAGCTGGATGCCGACTTCTATGTATTTTCGGGACATAAAATTTATACCCCCACCGGCATTGGCGTACTTTACGGCAAACGGGAATGGCTCGAACGAATACCACCTTATCAGGGAGGTGGCGAGATGATTCAAACCGTGACATTCGAAAAAACCACGTACAATGAGCTGCCTTTCAAATTCGAAGCCGGCACACCCGACTACATCGGATCTACGGCACTGGCTGAAGCGCTTAAATATGTGGAAAACATCGGAATACAGAAGATTGCCGCATACGAAAATGAACTGACCGCTTATGCAACCGCAGAGCTGATGAAGATTGAAGGAATGCGGATATTCGGAACATCGGAACATAAAAGCGCTGTCATTTCCTTTTTAGTGGGGAATATTCATCCCTACGATATTGGCATGCTGCTCGATAAGCTGGGAATAGCTGTGCGTACCGGTCATCATTGTGCTCAGCCGCTCATCGACCACCTCGGGATACCGGGAACAGTACGTGCATCGTTCTCTTTTTATAATACGAAAGAAGAAGTGGATATATTTATTGCAGCGTTAAAGCGGGTTATTGGAATGCTGGGATAACCCCTTAACCCACTGAAGGGGGAAATATATGCACACAGTAATCTGAATAGTATGGCGGATTTTATTAATATCAATTTATCTAACTAATATAAACTTATAACACGCTCAAGGATTACCCTTTATGGGGTTCGGGGGCAACTTACTTACATGACAATAAACGAAATTCAAAACGAAATTATAGAAGAATTCAACCAGTTTGACGACTGGATGGATAAATACGCCCTGCTGATTGACCTGGGCAACACACTGCAACCACTGGATGATAAATATAAAATACCTCAAAACATCATTGAAGGATGTCAGAGTCGCGTATGGTTAAACGCCGAACTGATTGACGGTAAAGTTGTTTTCCAGGGCGAAAGCGATGCCGTACTTGTCAAAGGCATTGTATCCATGCTTATTCAGGTGCTTTCGGACCATACACCCGGGGAAATACTTGACACCGACCTCTATTTCATCGAAAAGATCGGTCTCAAAGAGCACCTCTCTCCCACCCGTTCCAACGGACTGCTGGCCATGGTGAAACAAATGAAACTTTACGCACTTGCCTTCAAAGCCAAAATGGGCTGATCTGCATCTTTTCCGGAAGACTTGTAAGAAATTTTGAACGGCAAAAGAAAAAACATCCTTCAGCATATATTTCTTTTAACACAACAACAGTGACAACAAATAATTATATTTATGTTGTCACTGATGCTTTTTTCCCACCTTGCACTTTCATCATTCATCGATTTCAGCAAATCAAAATCAGTAATATTATTTGCATAGAATCTCAAAAATTTAAGTCAATCATTGACCACGTATGTAAATAATATTTAGTAAATTTGCGGGGCAATTAAATACTGAATTTTTTCTGTATTTAATTGTTTTTTCTGTTAATTATTAATTAAAATTAAATATTTTTGCCTTATGAAAGTAACTCATATCGAGCATTTAGGTATTGCTGTGAACAGCATTGAAGAGGCATTGCCATTTTACGAGAACATCCTGGGTCTGAAATGCTACGCCGTAGAAGAAGTAGCTGACCAAAAAGTAAAAACTGCTTTTTTGCAGGTAGGACAAACCAAAATCGAACTACTTGAATCAACTGACCCCGAAGGCGCTGTTGGTAAGTTCATTGAAAAAAGAGGAGAAGGCATTCATCATTTAGCTTTTGCCGTTGAAGGACTGGCTGATGCATTGAAAGAAGCTGAAGAAAAAGGAATTCGCCTGATCGATGCCAACCCGCGTAAAGGCGCTGAAGGACTGAATATTGCATTTTTGCATCCTAAATCAACTATCGGAGTTCTTACCGAACTGTGCGAAAACCCCAACAAAACTTCTGAAAGCCCTTGTTGCTAAATGGATTATCATAAAAAAAACAAAATAACAAATATTTAAATAACAAAACACATGAAAAACCAGGAAAAGGTTCAAGACCTTATTGACAAACGTGTGCAGGCCAAACTGGGCGGAGGCGAAAAAAGAATTGATTCGCAGCACAAAAAAGGCAAACTGACAGCACGCGAACGAATTGATATGCTACTCGACGATGGAAGTTTCGAAGAACTCGACATGTTTGTAACGCATCGTTGCACAAACTTCGGCCTCGAAAAAGAAAAATATATGGGTGATGGTGTAGTAACCGGTCACGGAACAATCGACGGACGTATTGTTTTTGTTTTTGCTCAGGATTTCACCGTATTCGGAGGTTCCCTTTCCGAAACCATGGCTCAAAAAATATGTAAAGTGATGGATATGGCCATGAAAATGGGTGCTCCTGTTATTGGTATTAATGACTCGGGTGGCGCACGTATTCAGGAAGGTGTTACTTCTTTGGCTGGCTATGCCGAAATCTTCCAACGCAACATTCTTGCTTCGGGAGTTGTTCCTCAAATCTCAGCGATTTATGGTCCCTGCGCAGGGGGTGCAGTTTATTCACCGGCTCTCACCGACTTTATCCTGATGACCGAAGACAACAGCTACATGTTCGTTACAGGTCCTAAAGTAGTTAAATCTGTTACCGGTGAAGATATTTCAACCGAAGATTTAGGTGGAGCTGATGTACACGCACGCAAATCGGGTGTTACGCACTTCAAACTTGTGGACGAACAGGAAGGAGCCATGCTGATCCGCAAACTGATCTCATACATGCCACAAAACAACCTGGAAGAACCACCAGTATATCCTACCAATGACCCGATTGACCGTCTGGAAGATTCACTCAACAGCATTATCCCCGACAATCCGAATCATCCTTACGACATGAAGGATGTCATTCACAGTATCGTTGACAATGGCGAATTCCTCGAAGTTCACCGTCATTATGCCCGTAACATCATCATAGGTTTTGCCCGTTTCAACGGTGCATCAACAGGCATTGTAGCCAACCAGCCTAACTTCCTCGCAGGTGTGCTTGATGTGGATGCTTCACGCAAGGCTGCCCGTTTCGTTCGTTTCTGCGATGCTTTCAACATTCCGATTCTTACTCTTGTCGACGTTCCCGGCTTCCTTCCTGGCTCTGGTCAGGAATATGCAGGTATCATCACCAACGGAGCTAAACTGTTGTTTGCTTATGGCGAAGCTACCATTCCGAAAGTTACAGTTACTATCCGTAAATCGTACGGCGGTGCTCACGATGTGATGAGTTGCAAGCAACTCCGCGGTGACTTTAACTATGCATGGCCAACAGCCGAAATTGCAGTTATGGGTGCAGCAGGTGCTATCGAAGTACTCGAAGGACGTACCATTGCCGGTATTACCGATCCAGCCGAAAAAGCAAAATATGTTACTGAAAAGGAACTCGAATACAAAGAGAAATTTGCTAATCCTTATGAAGCAGCTGCATACGGCTACATTGACGATATCATCGAACCACGCAACACTCGTTTCCGCGTAATTCGTGCTTTTGAAGCTTTGCAGACCAAGAAAGTGCTGAATCCGCCGCGTAAACATTCAAATATGCCTTTGTAGTCTGATATATTCATTAATAACTCAAATAATAAATAATATGTTAGTTGCAATAATAGCGGTTTTAGCCGTAGCTCTGGTTGTAGTTATTTTTCTTTTAATCAAGAAGAATAAAGGCCAAAAGGAAGCAGTGGCAGAAAAACAGGCATTTAAAGCTCAACCTGCGGCTGATAACGTAGTTAAAGCTGAGAGTGTACCGGGCAATGATGAAGAAGTTGCTGCTTTTCTGGCTTTGCATCTTTATCTCACTCAAAACGTTCACGACCTGGAAAGCAATGTGATCACCATCGAAAGAATTCAGAAACGTTATTCTCCCTGGAGTTCCAAGATTTACAGCATCAACAACTTCCAACGGTAATTTATTAATGTGAAATTAAAAATAAAAATAACTCGCCATGAGAAAATATAAATTTACAATAAACGAAAAAGATTATAATGTTGTCGTAAAAGGCATTGATGATGAAATTGCCGAACTGGAGGTTAATGGTAATCCTTATGAAGTAAAGATTCATCAGTTGGAACAAAAAGTTCCGAAAACCCCGATATTGGTTCGTAAAGAAGTACAAAACAAACCGGGTGAAAACAAAGTTGCTGAAAAACTGGCTCCAATGCCCATCACAGCTAAACCCAGTTCGAAAACTATCAATGCTCCGCTTCCGGGTAGTGTTGTAAAAATCAACGTAGAAGCAGGCAGTTCCTTCAACGAAGGTGATGTGCTCATGATTATGGAATCTATGAAAATGGAGAACAACATCCTGGCCGAAAAAAGCGGTACTGTCGTGAAAGTATGCGTTACACCGGGTGCTTCGGTTATGCAGGATGAAGCCTTGTTCGAAATAAACTGATTTTATCAATAGTTAAATCAACAATCCGACTGAAAGCACTGATGTGGCTCAGTCGGATTGTTCTATTTTAAAACATATCGGTTTATTGGTGTTTATAAAATTATCCTTAAGTTCCCGTGATGTAAAAACAGATCAAACGTCTTCGGATAAAAGAATTCGATATTTTTTGTACATTTGTATTCATAGAATGACAAATTATGACTACAAATTCCGAGATTTACAATTATGCCCGTGAGTTTGCGGAACTCACCAACTGCAATATTTTTCTGACCGGAAAAGCCGGAACCGGTAAAACCACATTCCTGCGTGAGCTTCGTAAAAATACCGGTAAACAGATTGCCGTAGTCGCTCCAACAGGTGTGGCTGCCATCAATGCCGGCGGTACAACCATCCATTCATTTTTCCAGCTGCCATTCACTCCTTTCATCCCTACTCCTGAAGGAAGAAAAGACCTGATCAGTAAACTGAAAATGCAAAGCCAACGGCGAAAAGTGATCCGCGAGCTGGAATTGATGGTAATTGATGAAATAAGTATGGTACGGGCTGATTTGCTTGATGCTGTCGATACCTTGCTGCGACATATCCGCTATCGGAATAACGAACCTTTTGGTGGAGTACAGATGATCTTTATCGGTGATATGTACCAACTTTCACCGGTCGCGCAGTCCGAAGAATGGAAACTCCTTTCGCCTTATTATGAAAGCATCTATTTTTTTCATAGTCGGGTCATTGGCGAGAAACCTCCGGTATATATTGAGTTTGAAAAAATTTTTCGCCAAAACGATATGTCATTCATCACATTACTCAGCGAGGTGAGAAACAACAGCCTGTCTGCCACCGGGATGTCCATGCTGCAAAGCAGATTTAACCCACTTTTTGTTCCGCCAAAAGATGACACATATATCATCCTGACAACTCATAATTACAAAGCCGACAGGATTAATTCTGAAGAACTGGCAGCCCTGAAAAATAAATTCAGATATTTCGAAGCTGAAATTAAAGGGGATTTCCCGGAAAAACTCTACCCTATAGAGAAAAAGTTGCAACTGAAAGTAGGCGCTAAGGTTATGTTTGTTAAGAACGACACTGAAACTCCAAGAAGGTTCTTCAATGGGAAAATTGGTGAAATAACGGCTTTCGAAGACGAAACAATCATTGTGAAATGTCCCGATGATGATCAGGAAATTGTAGTGAGCCCCACGGTATGGCACAACGTACGTTACAAAGCCAACGAGACCACCCTGCAAATTGATGAGGAAGTGCTTGGAACTTTCACGCAATTTCCGTTACGCCTCGCCTGGGCCATCACAATACACAAAAGCCAGGGTCTGACTTTCGACAAAGCAGTAATCGATGCCGGTGCGGCGTTTGCACCCGGCCAGGTATATGTGGCGTTAAGCCGCTGCCGTTCGCTGGAAGGAATGGTTTTGCTTAGCCCCATCAATCAGTACTCTCTTCAGAATGACGATAAAATTGTTCGTTTTTCTGGACAGACAAGCTCCATCACTCAACTTAGTTCACAACTGGATATTTCAAAAAGAAAATATCAGGAAACGCTTCTACTCGGAATTTTTGATTTCAAACCGGTTGTTGCCAGTACCAATCGCTGGTATAACCGGATTAAGGATGTGGAAAGCTCATTCGACAGTGACACGCTGCCATTTATCCAAAACATCATTAAACAGACGGAAGCGCTTCAGGATGTTGCTTCCCGCTTTCAATCACAATTATCACAAATCAACTCGAACAAAGATTTTAATGAAGATTTACTGCAAAGTCGTCTTCAGGCTGCCAATGGTTATTTTTCAGAACATCTGAGTGTCCTGACAGATACGCTACGGCAATCTACCGCTGCGACTGACAACCGCCAAAACGCCAAAGACTATGATGAGTTTCTGGAGGATATATTTATTTTTGCCGAGCAAAAAAAACATCTTATCAAAGAAATTCAAAACGGATTTAGTCCCGAAAAATACTTTGAATTACGTCAAAATTTTACACTTCCCTTATTCAGTTACAGTTCTTATTCAAAAACCAACACCAATCAGAAAATCAGTTCAAAGCATCCTCAACTGCTTTATCAGTTGTTTCATATTCGCAACGAAATAAGCGACCGTTCCGGATTGCCTATTTACCTGGTTGGTACGGTCAAATCGCTAACCGAAATGGCAGATTATCTGCCTCAAACCGAAAAGGATCTTTCGAAGATTTCAGGTTTCGGTAAACTAAAAGCAGATAAATTCGGCCAAGATTTTCTGAAATGCATCCGCACATATTGTATCGAAAATAATTTGTCGTCGGAAATGTCGTTGCTGGAAGCAAAGGGAACTAAAAAACCAGCTCAGAAGAAGGAGAAAAAGCCCAAAATTGATACTGTCCGTGTTTCACTCGAACTTTATCTGGAAGGCAATACTATTTCTGAAATAGCTAAACAACGAAGCCTCACGGAAGGAACCATTACCAAACACCTTTCAGAACTGGTAGAGAAAGGCGTTTTGAAAGTAGAGCGGTTTATCGGTCCGGAGAAGTTGCAGAAAGCAGTCAGTTTACTCGAGAAAAACAATCTGAACGGTCCAGTGTATGAATTACTCAGCAGCGTTTTGTCACAACAGGAAGTAACATTTATGCTCGGCTGGATACGGGGTGGAAAAAAGGAGGGAAAAGCATAGCTGATTGCTGGTATCCGCATTTTACAAACTCATAAATGAACAATATATAAAAATCATATTAGTAAACAATACGACTATTCTTTTCATTTACGATATTTCACAAGATTAGTATTCACTATATAAGGCCCTATATTCATCCGTAAAATATGCATCAATCATTATGAAAAAAACAGCATTTCTAATTAGTTTAGTGGTTCTTGTATTTTCGGCAGCACTCCATGGACAAAAGAACCCTTCAGAGCGTAAGTATAAACTGATAGCCTACTTCTCTGCCGATAGTGCATCGCTGATGATGTATGACTACAGCCGTATTACTCATGTCATTTACAGTTTCGGTCACGTAAACAGCGGTGGATATTTTGGCGTTTCCAGACAGAAAGATCTCACCGTATTGAAGGAACTAATAAAGCTGAAACAAAAATACCCGCATCTTAAAACAATGATAGCTTTGGGTGGCTGGGGTGGCTGCGAGTTATGTTCCAACGTATTTAATGACCCGCTGAAAACAAAACGGTTCGTAAGTTCAGTCAGAGACTTTCTGAAAACCTATAATCTGGACGGATTTGACTTTGACTGGGAATATCCGGTGGTGAAGGGATTTCCCGGACATCAGTATCTGATGGAAGATAAAAACAATTTTACCAAAGTAGTGGCATTACTACGGAAAACACTTCCGAAGGGAAAAATTATCAGTTTTGCTTCAGGTGGTTTTATGGAGTATATGGAGAAAGCCATCGACTGGAAAGCCATTAATCCATATATCGATTTTGTAAACCTAATGTCTTACGACCTGGTAGGCGGATACGCTACCATCACCGGACACATGACACCCTTATACAGTTCACAGGAGAATGAGGAATCGGCAGACAAAGCTATCAGCTATCTCGAAAAGACAGGATTTCCTCTGAATAAAGTCATAATCGGGGCAACTTTCTACACCCGTTCATGGGAAAATGTCCCGAATATAAACAATGGTCTCTATCAACCGGGGAAATTTCTGGGTTCACACGATTATAAAATGAATGTGAATACATTTACAGAATCCAATGGCTATAAGTATTACTGGGACAAAAAAGCACAGGCTGCACATTGGTACAACGACGAGAAAATGAAATTTGTCACAGGTGACGACAAACAATCCCTGAAAGCAAAAAGCGATTATGTAAAGAAAAAAAGTCTGGGCGGATTAATGTTTTGGGAATTGCCATTAGATATGCCTGAAAACGGACTTTTAGATGTTATTGATATAAACCGGTAGGACATTCTCAAACAGGACGAAAGCGATAATCCGCAATCGGTTTTTTTTACTTCTTGATTCGGCTGGAGTTCTGATTGATATAATCTTTCCAACTCTTATATTCACTATCTGTGGTTGGTTTTCCTGACTGCAGAAAATGACAGTACGCGGCAGCCAGGCCGTCGGTTGCATCCAGCTGAGGCAACATATTTTCCTGTGGAATGCGAAGATATCGCCGCAACATATCAGCCACCTGTTCCTTGGCAGCACGGCCGTTTCCTGTTATCGACATTTTAATTTTCAGCGGTGCATATTCATTCACCGGTAAATCGCGGTATAAAGCAGCAGCAATGGCTGCTCCCTGCGCCCGCCCGAGTTTCAGCATCGATTGCACATTTTTTCCAAAGAAAGGCGCTTCGATGGCAAGACATACCGGATTATATTCATCGATAAGCGATAGTGTCCGGGCAAAAATACGCTGTAATTTCTGATAATGATCCGAATATTTCTTCAGCTCCAGCACACCCATCGTTATCATTTCGGCTTTATTATCTTTAACCCGGATAATTCCGTATCCCATTACCGTTGTACCCGGGTCTATGCCAAGTATTATCTGATCTTTCGCCATTTTCAATCCATCAGTTCTAAAATAGTTGAAAACGAAAGCACCTCTGCCCCAAACCGTAATGACAGATTATTCTGTAATCTTATTTCGTTATTATTATCTATCCAACTTTGCAGATTCTCAAGATCATTTACAATAAACTGCACCGAGAACGACATACCTTCCTGATCACTTTCGGTGGTCAGTACTTTCGCTATCTGAGGTTTTGAGAAATGTCTGGTATTGAGCATATTCGGGATGTGCTCCTCTTTGAGCCATTTGAACCAGGGATTGAAGCACCGGTCGGTTACAAGGAAAGTGGTGTTGTATATAAACATTACAATGAGATTATAATTTCACACAAAAATACGAATTTATTTCCAAAAATGTTTATCTTTGCATCGCATTAGCAAAAGGGGGTTTAGCTCATCTGGCTAGAGCGCGACACTGGCAGTGTCGAGGTGACCGGTTCGAGTCCGGTAATCTCCACTTTCACTAAAAAATCACCCCAAAAGTTTCATTGAACTTTTGGGGTGATTTTTTTATTCTACAACTTCGAGGTTGCCATCCAGGAAGAAAGTGATATCATATTCACCCTTTGCTTCGGATTTTACGCGCTCAACAATTTTATATTTTCTCTCCTCACAAAATTTTTCCCTGAGTTTCATTTCCGAGATAAAATCCTGGGCTTTATTTTGATTATCAGCCAGTTTAAACTGATCGAATGTCTCGCTCAGTTTTCTTTTATAGTAAAACATCGAATCTCTGGCAGCAAGATAAGCGCTGTCTTCCTTCAATTCTATTGTTTGTAGCTTTCCGGCAGAAACTGGCTTAAGGTCTGTCTGCTCTTTGCTATTCATTTCCTTAATATACTTTTTAACATTGTATTCAGCTTTTTGCTGAGGAGTACCTATACATCCGGTTAAAAGGGCTAAAGTGAGAATAAAAATGATTGGTTTTTTCATGGCGATATAAATAATTATTGATTTAATTACAAACATACGTTATTTTTTAAACATTATAAATGTTTTTCGTGAAGATTGATATTCGTTTGCTCAATTTTTCCAAGTAAAGCATTACAGGATGAACAATTACGCGGTAATATATTGAAAAAAAAACTGTTCGACAGATGTCGGACAGTTTTTCTCATATTAATTCTGAAAGTATTAGTCAACTTTTTCTTCAGTATCAGCGTCCTCTTCTTTGGCTGCTTTTGGAGTTTTCGGGGCTTTCGGGGCTTTTTCTTCTTTAACTTCCTTTTCTGCTTTGGCCTTTTTAGCTTCTTTTGCTACCAGCTTTTCAGCAGCTTCAGATACCATCTGGTCTTTAAGATCGGCTAATGACTGAATGTCGCCCAAAGTGGTTTTTTCGATTACCGGAATTGCAGCTACAGGAGCTTCTTCCTTCTTGGCACCACGTTTGGTAGCTTTCTTTGGCTCTTCACCTTCAACTACGGCTTTTTCGGCACGTTTAGTTTCTTCGTGAATACGGCTGTGTGAAAGGATGATCCGTTTAGCGTCTTTGTTGAACTCAATTACTTTGAACTGAAGTTTTTCATCAACCAATGCTTGTGATCCATCTTCCTTCACCAGATGTTTCGGAGTTACGAAACCTTCAACACCATAAGGTAATGAAACAACAGCGCCTTTGTCCATCATTTCGATGATAATTCCTTCGTGAACGCTGTCAACTGCAAACAAGCTTTCGAGTGCATCCCATGGATTTTCTTCGAGCTGTTTGTGTCCGAGGCTTAAACGACGGTTATCTTTGTCGATTTCAAGTACCTGAACTTCGATATCAGCACCAATCTGTGTAAATTCTGACGGGTGTTTGATTTTTTTGGTCCAGCTGAGATCTGAAATGTGGATCAGACCGTCAACACCTTCTTCTATTTCGACAAACACACCAAAATTGGTAAAGTTGCGAACTTTAGCAGTATGTTTGCTTCCAAGCGGATAGCGTGTTTCGATATTTTCCCATGGATCTGATTTCAATTGCTTGATACCCAACGACATTTTGCGTTCGTCGCGGTCGAGTGTGAGGATTACCGATTCGATTTCGTCGCCTACTTTGAGGAAATCCTGTGCAGAACGGAGGTGTTGTGACCAGCTCATTTCTGAAACGTGGATCAAACCTTCAACACCCGGAGCAATTTCTACAAATGCACCATAGTCAGCCATCACCACAACTTTACCTTTAACTTTATCGCCTACTTTCAGGTTTGGATCAAGAGCATCCCATGGATGCGCTGAAAGCTGTTTCAGACCCAATGCAATACGTTTCTTTTCATCATCGAAATCAAGAATTACTACATTCAGTTTCTGATCGAGTGTAACTACTTCTTCCGGATGTGAAACGCGACCCCATGAAAGGTCAGTGATATGAATTAAACCGTCTACGCCGCCCAGGTCGATGAATACACCGTAAGAAGTGATGTTCTTAACAGTTCCTTCGAGTACCTGACCTTTTTGCAGTTTACCGATAATTTCTTTTTTCTGTTGTTCGATTTCTTCTTCGATAAGAGCTTTATGCGAAACAACAACATTTTTGAATTCCTGGTTGATTTTGATAACCTTGAATTCCATTGTTTTGTTAACAAAGATATCGTAGTCGCGAATGGGTTTCACGTCAATCTGAGAACCAGGCAGGAATGCTTCAATTCCAAATACATCTACAATCATACCGCCTTTGGTACGGCATTTAACAAAACCTTTTACTACTTCCTGACTTTCGAGAGCAGCATTAACACGATCCCAACTGCGGGTAGCGCGTGCCTGTTTGTGAGAAAGGATAAGCTGACCTTTTTTGTCTTCCTGGCTTTCGATGTACACTTCAACTTTATCACCAACTTTCAAATCAGGGTTATAGCGGAATTCGCTCATCGAAACCACGCCGTCTGATTTAAATCCAACATTTACTACCACTTCACGTTTGTTGATAGAGGTTACAGTACCTTCCACAACTTCTTTGTCTTTGATAGCATTCAGTGTGTCATCGTAAATTTTTTCTAATTCGTCTTTTGATTTTCCTGTAATAACTTCTCCTTTTTCATAGGAATCCCAATCGAAATCGGCAACCGGTCCGGTAGGTTTTACATACTTGGGAGTTTCTTTTTTTGCTGCAGGAGCTTCTTCAATTACTTCTTCTGTAACCGGAACAGCTTCTTCAATTACTTCTTCTGCAACCGGTGCAGCTTCCTCAACTACCGGAGCAGTTTCTTCTACGGCAGGTTGTTGTGTTTCTTCAACAGCCTCAGGAGTTTGGTTAACTTCTTCAGCTAATTTTTCATTTTCTTCCATTTCTGAAATTTTTTTTACTAATAAATAGTAGGTTAGACATTATGTTGTTTAAAAATAGTGTGCAAAGGTACAATAAATTTATTAATCTGCAAATAATTAATCAGTTAATCCAATACACGAAAGGAATTTACATCTTGGATTTTTTGTCAGTTTAGTTCTTTTATCGCCAAGGATCTGTATTTTTCTCATCAGACGTATCAGTTCACCTGCTAAACTAAAAAAAATCCGCAAACAATGGTTCTACGGATTCTTTTCTACCTTTTCTAATATTGAGTTCATCAGACTGACTGATTGTTTTGTTTTTCTTTTCTCACGCGGCTGTGCTTAATTCCATAGGTAAAATAGATAATAAAACCGATTGCCATCCAGCCTAAAAGCCGTATCCAGGTGTCGAGTGGAAGTGATGCCATCTGAACCAAACAAACCAGCGCTCCTAAAATCGGAACCAGGGGTACAAACGGAGTACGGAAGGCTCGGTGAGCATCCGGCTCGGTTTTTCGGAGGATTATCAGTCCGACACTGACAATGACAAAGGCAAGCAGTGTCCCGATTGAAACCAGTTCGCCCAGAAGTCCGATGGGAAATAAACCTGCGAAAAGCGCTGCAAAACAGCCGGTCACGATGCTTGTAATATAAGGAGTTTTGAATTTTGGATGAGTTTTTGCAAAACTTTTCCAGAGCAGTCCATCACTTGCCATGGTGTAAAAAATGCGGGACTGCGCCAGAAGAAGCACCATCACCACAGAACTGAGTCCGGCAATAGCACCTATTTTAATTATCGGGCTGAGCCACCTGAGGCTTTTCCCGGCTGCATCAATGGCAACCGCAATGGGTGCAGAGACATTCAGATCCTTATAATTTACAATTCCGGTCATCACCAGACTCACAGCTACATATAAAATTGTACAGACAACCAGCGAACCTAAAATGCCGATTGGAATATCGCGCTTAGGATTAATAGCTTCCTGCGCCGTAGTTGAAACTGCATCGAAACCGATATACGCGAAAAATACCACTGCTGCACCGGTTAAAATACCCGTCCATCCAAATTGCGAGAAACTTCCTGTATTGGCAGGTATAAAAGGTGTCCAGTTGTCCACGTTGATGTGTGCTATCCCAAATCCGATAAAAAGCAGAATAACAGTCACTTTGATTAATACGATGATGTTATTGAAACTGGCCGATTCTTTGATACCGACTACGAGCAATGTGGTCATCAATGCTACAATGAAAACTGCCGGAAAGTTGATTAATGCACCGGTTGCATGCCAGCCTGAAGCATCGACAATAAATGGACTTTGACAGATAGATGCTGGCAGTTGAAGCCCTATATCGCTCAGAAAACTGGTTACATACCCCGACCATCCTACCGCCACCGTGGCAGATCCGAACAGGTACTCTAGAATTAAATCCCATCCGATAATCCAGGCGATGAACTCACCCATGGTGGCATAACCATAGGTGTAAGCGCTACCCGAAACGGGTATCATCGATGCAAATTCTGCATAACAGAGACCCGCCAGAAGACATCCAAATGCCGATACAATAAAAGAAATTGCTATTGCAGGTCCTGCATGCAAAGCAGCAGCAGTTCCGGTAAGGACAAAAATTCCGGCACCGATAATACATCCGATGCCCAGCAGGATGATATTGGTAAGATTGAGGTGTTTACGCAGACTGCTTTCTTCAGCCTGAGTTTCGATTTGAGCCAGGGATTTTCGGATAAACAGGGATTTAATCATACATTCTTACTATTAAATAAAACATTTTGTTGCATTTTCGGAAACATTTTTTGCTTTTTATCCGCTAAAGGGTACAAATATATGATTTTTATCAGAATTAGCTGACATTACACAAAAAAAAGAATGAAAACCAGATGCGATTTCCATTCTTTTTTTGTTGCTTATGAATTATTTTTCAATCAGTCCTTTTCTATATAAGCGAGTGCTTCGCCTTTTCGAACCAGATCACCCTGATTTTTGACTACTCCGACAATACGGCCATTGCAGAAACTTCCGATTGGTTCCACACCATAATTCGTCTGTATAGCACAAATCATGTCAAATTGTTTGAAATGTTTTCCATGAGGAGGTTCAATCGATACTTCATTAAAATCGAGTTCCCAGAGAAGGCGACCCGAAACGGTCGAAACCACAGGTTCTGCATTCGGATATTTGAGAGCGCGGATATCCGGTATTTGAACTTCACTTTGAGCATATTTTTCCTTGATAGCAGCTTCGAGTTCTTTATCAAAACGTTCTTTTGCCATTCCGGATTTGAAATCACGGTACTGTTTTTCGTGCATCGCAAATTCGAAGAGTTCTTCGTCGTCCTGACCTCTGTCCCATCCAAGTTTTTCCATTTCTTTGATGAATTTCGGAAGTTCGTCGGGATAATTGTCCTGCGGATTGCCTTCGAAGAATTCGTAGTTGTTCTTTTTAGCCAGTTCGATAATTTCCGGATCGAGTTTTCCGGGCAATTTTCCGGCTTTACCCAAGATCATATCCCAGGAGTTTTTATCAATCATACCCCAGCGTGGCTGACCCTTGATCATAGCCATCACATTCATGAGCGCGATATTCTTCACATACTGGCTATAAGGAGTTACCAGGGGTGGATTTCCGAGTTTAGGCCAGATATATCCCACTTCATCGAAAAGCATAACCAGCATCTCGTCTGTCGAAAGTTCGGGCTTGTTATTATTTTTCAGATAGGTATTGATACCTGCATGTACGCCTTTGAGGTCGGCCATGAGCGAGCCCATCATACCGCCCGGCAGACCGCAACCGATGAGCAGGGAAGTCATGTATTTGTTTCTTTCGTCGATGAAATATCCCAGGAAATCGTCCACAAAACTTTGGGTCAGGCGGCGTGCTTCCATATAAGCTTTCATATTGATCTCGGGTACTTTAAATCCAGCATCTTTAAGCATAGCCTGAATGGTGATTACATCGGGATGAACCATACCCCACGAAAGTGGTTCCATAGCAACATCGAGGTAATCAACTCCTGCTTTTGCCACTTCAAGCATTGAAGCAACCGAGAAACCAGGTCCTGAATGTCCGTGATATTGAATTGGAATTTCGGGATGGGAAGTTTTAATGGCTTTTACAATTTTTCCAAGCATATCGGGGCGACCGATACCGGCCATATCCTTGAGACAGATTTCGTCAGCACCTTCGGCAATCAGCTGTTCTGCCATATTAACATAATACTCAACATTATGGACTTCGGAGTATGTGATACACATCGCTGCCTGAGCAATCATACCGGCAGCTTTGGCATATTTGATTGAAAGAGCAATATTCCGCACATCATTCAGGCCGCAGAAAATACGGGTAATATCAACACCCTGTGCTTTTTTCACTTTGTACATGAGCTGACGTACATCGGCAGGTACAGGATTCATACGAATACCATTCAGACCGCGGTCGAGCATATGTGTCTGAATCCCGACTTCATTAAAAGGTTTTGTGAACGTACGAACGGATGGATTTGGATTTTCTCCGTATAGCAGATTAACCTGTTCGGAGGCACCTCCATTAGTTTCTACACGGGCAAAGCAACCCATATCGATGATTACCGGTGCGATTTTTTGCAATTGGTCAATTCTGGGAACATATTTTCCACTCGACTGCCACATATCCCGATAGACCAAGCTAAATTTTATTTCTTTCATAGATAAGCAATAAGTTTGATGAATATAGAAGATTTTTTGATTATAACCTCATTCTGATAACATAGAATGCTATATCATTCAGTTTCTAATTTTGTTCAAATTTCTGAAGTTTTTTCCGAATAAAAAAATAATAATAGAGAAATTTTTCTTTAATCAGATTCGTCTTTTACATCCTGTATTTACATTCTGAAACATTAATTTTATATAAATATTTATTTTACAAAAAAAATACTCTAAGAATAACACATATCATGTAAAACTAGTCGAAAATGAATAAAAAAATATTTTCATATTTCCAGAAAACACGAACAAAATTTCTGACAATTGTACTTTTTTTTATTGAACTTTCTTATATTTGTATTTGTTTCCTTAAAATATATTTATTAGCGAAACCTTTAATTATAGATAAAAATGGATTTCAAAACAGAGGACTTTTTAGTTAAACCGGGAAGCAGACTAAAACTTAAAGAACAGGGCACAAGCTTTTCTGCAGGTCTTAACAAGAAAAAGGGAAGAAAGAAACTAGTTAAGAATATTGAAGAACTGGCCGATTTTCAGGAAAAATTCTGGGCAGACAACCGTTACTCGCTGCTGATAATACTTCAGGCCCCCGATGCTGCCGGAAAAGATGGTGTCATACGTCATGTAATGTCCGGGTTAAACCCGCAAAGTTGCCGGGTGCATTGTTACAAAGTTCCGTCGAAAGAAGAGCTGGATCACGATTATTTGTGGCGTCATTACAAAGATCTGCCCGAACGCGGGATGATTGAAATCTTCAATCGTTCGCACTACGAAAATGTGTTGGCCACAAAGGTTAATCCTGAGTTTCTGATGGCAGAAAACATACCGGGACTTGATAAACCGGAAAAAGCTGACAAAAAATTCTGGAATGAACGCTACGAACAAATCAACAACTTTGAAAAACATATATATCAAAACGGGACTCATATCCTGAAGTTTTTTCTGAACCTGTCGAAAGAGGAACAAAAAGACAGGCTTCTGGCACGTCTGGAAGAAAAGAAAAAAAACTGGAAATTCAGTTCGGCTGATCTGTCAGCACGTGCCCAGTGGGACGAATATCAAAAAGCTTATGAAGAAATGCTGGAAAAAACTTCTACCGATTATGCTCCGTGGTACGTTATTCCGGCTGATAAAAAATTCTTTGCGCGGGTCGCAATCGGCGAAATTATTGTTGAAAAACTTAAAAGTCTTGAACTCAGATATCCTGCAGGTGAATCGGCTGAAGAACTCGAGAAAGCCCGGATATTATTACTAAACGAAAAAGACTGAAGCTACATTAGTAACCGTTCTATACAAAAAAAGTCTCCGAATTCTCTTCCGGAGACTTTTTTTGTATTCCTTATTTTACTTGTTCATCACACCTATTATCCCATTTTCTGTAACGGTTTCGGCACTGACATTCATGCTGCGGCACGTACTGTTGTTGTAAAAACTAACCGTTGCCTGACCCTGATTGTCGGTTTTCACATCGGGATTCCAGTAAATCGTTCGCCGATAGTCTTTCGGATCAGGAACAATACCCTGTTCATAATACGGGCTGTAGAATTCTTTGGGATATGAATACCCCATGAATGTTGTATTGCGTATTCCGGCTGGTTCTTCCTGGTATTTTTTCTTGATATGCATCACAGCAACACAGACTGAAGTAGGGTCGTATTTGGGATCTCCGTTAAAGAGTTTAATTATACTGCCATAATCCTCTATGATATTGATAGACTCTATTTCGTCAAATCGCGGCATCTGTACAAATGCCTGATTGTCACTCGTGGAGTTGGTGGAAGTATTGCTTTCAGTCGTTGAAGTTGTGTTTTCGGTTGCAACCATATCGGCTGTCGATTTGTTCATCAATTCGGCAATATCTGCAGCTACCAAATCGGGAGAATCGTCTCTGACAAAATAAACCCCTTTGCCTTTATAGGTGAATTTAGAACCGTTACTGTCGGTTTTGTATGAAAAATACTGATTCAGCTTTTCCAGAAATCCTTCGACACTCGCCGGTTCCCAGTCACCGGTATCCTTTATTTTATCCATTTCACCGGATACATTATATTTCACGCTGACTTTGACCGGTTTTCGTTTTTCAGTAACCACCAATTCTTCCAGCACGTGAATTTTTTCAGACATGGAAAGTTTTCTCAGTACGCTATCCTCCAGAAGTTCATTCGGAATGGTACTGAATGTTTCATTATCACCATTCTGATTTATTTTGAAATAATCTGTAAAATTCAGTTCATTGAAACTGTAGGGTTTCAGACCCGGACTGAAATTACGATCGAGCATGATATTGGTCTCTTTCTGCCTATCATTAATTTTCGAGCGCAATATCAATTTACCCTCGCCGTTAAAATCCTTCATTTCAAATCCAAAACGGCCATCGATGTCTGTTTTGGCTGTTCCCCGTTGCGAAAAGCTGTCAGTCAGCAGTATCATCATTATTTCCACATCTTTCAAATTCTTTTTTCTTATGAGGGAGGTTATTTTACCTTCGGCAGCCAGTTCTTTTTCGAGCGGATGTTGCGGATTGAATGGTGTTACACCGGTCATTGTTTTCCAGTCATACTTGCGCCATCCCTGCGTGAGCAGTAAGAGTTCAAGGGCTTGTTTGCGACTTGCGGTGTTCGATTCGAAATAATACCCGGGATTTTCAATGTATCCCCGTAACTCGGAAGACAAGAGCAGGTTTGTAAGGATATTGTCGGCATATGGCGAACTCAGACTGCTAGCATTGTCTCTTACCGCCAGTGAAAATGTCAGCGGAAGCGGACGATCCAATTTATCGGTCACCCTGAAATTCATCTCCACCTTATCGTATGGCTGAAAGCTGGCTTTATTGGCCGTCATATCAATTTTCAGGTTACTCCGGTGATTGACAAAAACAAGTCTTTCACTCAGCACTTCACCTTTTGTATCGAAAAGTGTAACCTGTGACACCCCGGATGGAATCATTTTTTTCGGAACATTCAGACTGACTGCATTTCCCTGGCCAAAATCAATATTCTGGATCAGATAAAGTCTGCCTCGGCATGTAACGGACAACCCGAGTTGCCCGGAAGCGAAATGTGGAGTTTTCTGTATGGTTATTTTCAGTGTTACAGAATCTGATGAGTTGATATTCATGACACATCCTTCTTTAAGGGGCTGAGGCAAATAAAAAGAGTATTCGTCGTTGTTAAAAATAACTTTGGCTTTGGTTACATTACTGTCTGGCTGGATGATAAATGCGCCCATGCCGAGGTATTCGGTATTTAACTCACCTACTTTCCGGTTTTTACTGTTGTAAATGTCACCCATTATTACCGCGTTTTGCCCGTTTTGATCTGTTGCTTTGAAGGCCACTTTTGAGTTCAACCCGCTAACCAGACTGCCTCCTTCGGGATAAAACGTAAGCATCAGCTTATTTTTATTCTTCACTTCCGGACGTTTGACCAGAATTCTCTGATTTCGGGGTCGCTCTGTTATTTTTGTAACGTATTGTCCTTCGGTTTCGGGTTTATCGAAAATTGGAAATATTCTCGAAAAATAGTTGTCTTCGAAAAAATTAAGCATATAACGGGTATAGGCTCTGACTTCGAAATAACCGGAATAATTGGTGGCTGCCAGGTTGAAACTTCCGTTGCATTGTCCTTTTTCTATTTTCAGTTTTTTGGTTTCAATCACATATCCTTCGGGGTTGATCAATTCCACATACAGCACACGGCTCAGGATGCTCAGCGACTGGCGGTCGGAACGGACAACATACGCTTTGAACCACATTGTTTCGCCCAGGTAGTAGGAAGTATTGTCGAAATGCAGATATACTTTTTCCTGTGGATAATCATCTGAAAACCGGATGTATTTCTGCATGAATGAACTTATTTTTTTTACTTCCGTAGAATCCTGCGCCTGAAGTTTTGATCCGAAAAACAGCGACAACACAAGGAGAAACAGTACACATCTGACTTTCATTGAATTTGGTATTGAGCATTTAAGTTCCAAAAATACAGAATAATTATGGTAGTCTGCATCGGTTGAACCAGATTCCTTTTAAAAAAAACATCCCCGATTCCATGTGGAATCGAAGATGCCTTCATTCTTATGAGCATTATTTAGAGTATTTGCTTCTATTCAAACATATTTCTGAAATGTGAGAAAAAACCTTTTGATGCATTTGCATTTGGCTTAAAGTTATTGGACCTGGCCAGATTTTCCATGGTCTGTTTTTCTTCCTTGTTGAGATTTTCGGGAATATAAACCCCGATATTCACCAGCAAATCACCCGTTCCGTAACGATTCACACTGGGCAATCCCTTACCTCTCAGTCTCAACACTTTTCCGGGTTGTGTTCCGGGAGCAATGTTTACTTTCACTTTTCCTTCAACGGTTGGCACCTCAACCGACCCGCCCAAACTTGCCACCGGCACCGACAACAATAAATTATATATCAGGTCGTTATCGTCTCTTATCAGTTCAGGATGTGGTTCTTCTTCCACCACAACAAGGAGGTCACCGTTAACTCCGCCACGTCGGGCTGCATTTCCTTTACTGCTCACCGATAGTTGCATGCCTTCCATCACTCCTGCCGGGATATTGATAGAAATTACCTCTTCTTCACGAACAATTCCTTCGCCGTTGCAGTGAGCGCATTTGTCGCGGATAATTTTTCCATCACCTCCACATGTAGGACATTCGGAAGAGGTCTGCATCTGACCGAGTATGGTTTGCTGTACACGGGTTACCCGGCCACTGCCATTACAGGTTGAGCAGGTTGACATTCCTGAACCGGAAGCTGCTCCAGAACCGTTGCAGTGCTGACAACTGACGTATTTCTTTACTTTAATTTTCTTTTCAACTCCGGCTGCTATCTCAGCCAGGTTAAGTTTGACTTTTACCCGTAAATCAGATCCGCGCCGAACGCGTTGACCTCCGCTGCGTTGTGAACCACCAAAACCTCCGAAGCCACCGAAACCACCAAAGTGTCCGCCGAAAATATCGCCGAAATGAGAGAAGATATCATCCATGCTCATTCCTCCTCCAAATCCGCCACCGCTTGCAGCGCTGCTTCCTACGCCTGCATGTCCGAACTGATCGTAACGCTGACGTTTTTGCGGATCACTCAGCACCTCATAAGCCTCTGCAGCTTCTTTGAACTTTTCTTCGGAGACTTTATCACCCGGATTTTTGTCGGGATGGTATTGAATTGCCTTTTTGCGGTATGCTTTCTTGATTTCGTCAGCACTGGCTGATTTCGAAACTTCTAATATTTCGTAATAATCTCTTTTTCCGGACATATTTATATCTTATTATCAAAGAAAAGCTTCCGCCTGTCTTTGAATTGTTTTATTTTATTCACCTACAACTACTTTGGCAAAACGGATTACTTTATCATTCAAAGTATATCCTTTTGTCATACAATCAATGATTTTTCCCTTCATATCTTCAGACGGAGCCGGAAACATGGTAACAGCTTCATGCTTATCCACATCGAACGGTTCATTTTCAGTGGGTATTGCTTTTACACCGTTTGTATCCAGGAAACCGATAAATTTGGCATATATCAAATCAATTCCTTCTTTAACAGCGACAATATCATCAGTGGTTCCCATCGCTTTCATAGCCCTTTCGAAATCATCGACCAACGGCAAAATGTTTACGAAGATATTTTCTCCGGCATTTTTTATCAGTTCTGATTTTTCTTTGAGCGTACGCTTACGGAAATTGTCAAATTCGGCCATCAGGCGAAGGTTTTTGTCGTTTAACTCTTCACATTTCTGATTTAGCTGTTCCAGGTCTTCGGCAATTTTTGCAGCTTCGTTTTCCGTTGTTTCTTCTATTGCTGTTTCCTGATTTGTATCCGTCACAGGCACTTCATCATGTATCTTTTCGTCTTCTGAAGAATGTTTTCTTGTTTTCATCCGGTTTTTAAAATTTTATTCTTTTATGGTAATGTAATATTCTTTTCATCGGGGCATAAAAAATATGCCATAATTCATCTTACAAAAAACCTGCCAGAATGTCCGAAAGTGATTTTTGGCAGAAATCGGGACATTTTGGCAGGAAAATTTATTTTCTAACTGACAAAATTGACAACAAATGTTTTTTTTCGATATTTTCCTGTTCAAGCCTGTATGAAATGATCGGGATTTTCATCGAATGCAAAGGATTTATTGAGCGGTTTACCAGAGTTGTCGAGCATGATATAGAAGGGTTGTGCATTGGCGCCAAACTTGTGGCGTTGCAGATAACTCCATTTATCGCCGATGGTACTGATTGTCCGTGTCCGGTCATTTTCCTGTACCTGATACGGTTGAGCAAGCGGTGTCTTGTCGTCCACGTAAAGAGATAAAAGCCCATTTAAGCGATCCCTAAATCTGACCAAATACGTTAAGGCCAATAAAAACCGACAAGAGCAAAAGATTTCTTATTTTCATAAAGAATAATCATTGAAGTCATCTTGACTTTTTGTTTTTAAGAAAAATTCCAGAGGAATTTCATATTTGTAGTAAAAATTTGCCTCTTTTTATTCGACTCCGATAGGAGTCGTATGTAAAAAAAAATCATTCTACTACAAATATGTGACTTCTACGAAGTCAAAAAACAAAATAAATGCCATTTGTTAAAAAGTCAAGATGACTTCATTATTAAAAAAGATAAGATAACCAGCAATTAATTTTTTGTTTGGTTTGAATATGCATTATCTTTTATAAATTTTTAGATCTATTCCAAAACGGTTTTATCAGTTTTTACGCTTATCGTGCAAGTAAAAATTTGAAACTCAAACCAAAATTAGTGGACGAAACA
>Ga0316605_10000145_pt1 | contig 66042 bp, 56 predicted proteins | sample OWC_soil_day20_n_FD_207666 | JGI IMG/M metagenome (GOLD analysis project Ga0316605, IMG submission 207666) | Wetland soil microbial communities from Old Woman Creek delta, Ohio, United States - OWC_soil_day20_noCT | ecosystem: Environmental > Terrestrial > Soil > Wetlands | place: USA: Ohio...
GCTATACGACGGATTGGCTTTCCCGCTTTTACTAGAGAAATTATTTTCAATTTCTCTTCAATTGTGTGTTTGGACATAAATAATAAACCCCAAAAGTTTTTTGTCTAACTTTTGGGGTGCACTTCAACTAAAACTACAGCCTTTTTCTAATATAAAGTTTAGTAATAAATTTCTTGTTCAACTATAAATAAGATATAATATTTTTGGTTATTTCCTCGAATTCTTCTTTTGAAAGTTCCAATTTAGGTCTTTTAAAGTCTAAATCTCCAACATTATTTAAAGGAACAAGATGAATGTGCGCATGAGGAACTTCAAGTCCAATTACCGCAATACCTACTTTTGGACATGGATAGGCCTTTTGAATAGCTTTTGCTACTTGTTTAGCAAAAATATTTAATTCAGAAAGCAACTTATCTTCTATATCAAAAATATAGTCAATTTCTTTTTTTGGAACAACTAAAGTGTGTCCTTTAGAAAGTGGTGAAATGTCTAAGAAAGCAAAACAATTCTCTGTTTCTGCAATCTTATAGCATGGTATTTCACCAGAAATTATTTTTGAAAATATTGTTGCCATATTAATCTCTTGTTATTTTAGTTATCTGAAATTTCATAACTCCTGCAGGAACATGGATTTCAGCAACATCACCTACTCTTTTTCCCAAAAGTCCTTTTGCAATTGGTGAAGTAACAGAAATTTTACCCTCTCTTAGATTTGATTCACTTTCTGGGACTACTTCATAAACTTGTGTTTGATTGTTAGCAAGATTAATGAATTCTACCTTTGAAAGTAGAAGTACTTTAGATAGGTCTAACTTACTTTCATCTAATAAACGTGCATTGCTTATTAGTGCTTGTAGTTTAGCAATTTTTGCTTCCAAATGTCCTTGTGCATCTTTTGCTGCATCATATTCAGCATTTTCAGATAAGTCTCCTTTATCTCTTGCTTCAGCTATTGCAGCTATTATTGCTGGGCGTTCCACAGCAATCATGTTTTGTAGCTTGTCTTTAAGTTGTTGCAAGCCTTCTTGTGAATAATACTTTATTCCTGACATAATTTTTGTGTATTGGATTAAAAAGAATCGAAGACCCTTAATAAAAGGTCTTCGATCTTATTATTAAATTAATAAATTATTCTATAGGGAAAGAACTACTCCTATTGTGTGGATACCTCCACCAACTTTGGTTAGTCTATATGCGTAGTCAAAAGAAAGATTAACTCCATTATCATCTTCTGATTTTGCTTTCTTTAATGGTGCTATCACTGAAACCCCTGCTGATAAACCAGAATAAAGTGTTGTTGCTCCATTGTCTGAATCAAAAATACTTTTAGTTATAGCATCTTCGTAGGTGTATGAAGTACGTAGCATAAATAATTTAGCAAATCCATATTCAAGTCCTAAAGTGTATTGGTCTTTTGAGAACGCCATTGCTGAAAAGTTACCTGCAACTGTTAAACGATGAGTGTTTTCAGAAAATAAGAAGTCATAAGATGCTCCAATATTTAAACTTGAAGGCATTTCGAAACTTGCTGAACGTTGTTCCAAAGACATTTGACGGCCATAGAATGAAGCTACGGATGACAAACCGTCTCCACTATAACTCATTGAAGGTCCCCAGTTCTTTAGTGTGATACCGAACTTTATTTCGTAATTTGTTCCAGTTACATATTGGATACCTGCATCGATTGCAAAACCAGTTGCAGTAACATTATCAATTCCTTCATTAACCAACTTAACTGATGCTCCTCCATATATTGAAGAAGAAAAAGCTTTTGCATAAGAAAGAGCAATGTTCATATTATTCATTGAAAAAGTACCATTATTAAATTCAGGACTTCCTTCTTTTGTTCTATCAATTAACCCAAAGCTCATTGAAGTTACAGATAGTCCAATAACTCCCATATCACCTAAACTTTGTCCAATTCCAAATGCACTTACACCTACTCCAGAGTTTTGTAACCAATTGTTGTATGAAGCATAAGCTTCAGTTCCTGGGGTTCTTCCTAAACCTGCTACGTTAGAAAACAAAGCATCTATTCCAGTGCCACAAGCTGTGTTAACTCCTCCCCAGCCAGCACTTCTTACCCAAGGGTTAATCAAAAGTGAGCCTGCTCCTGCAGTTCCTCTTCTGTCGTCATTCCCTGCTTTAACGTTCGTGTTAGAAAATAACATGACTCCTAACATGAACAAAGCAAATATTCTATATATATCTTTCATAATATCTCTTATTTAAAATATTCTTTTTTGTGCTGTTTATTACTATTGGAAAGAGTTTAAGTCAACTGGACGTAATGCTCCAAACCATTTAATGATTTTTTCTCCTACTCCTTCAGCTTTAATATGTATAATGTAAGCTCCACCAGAAATTGGCAATCCTTTATGATTTTTCAAATCCCAATCAACGGATGTAAGAGCTGTTCCAGTTCCTGAAACCACATTCTTTGAAGGTCCACGAAGTTTTCTTACAACTGTTCCATCAACTGAATAAATAGTAATGTAACAATCTGGAGGTAGGTTACAAATCTTAACAAGATTTTCAACTTGGTCTCCTTCGTAAATTGAAGCAGCAAAATAAGGGTTAGGTACTACAGTAATTTGATCTAAAGCTGACTTAGCTACTTCAACGTTTCCTACTGATGTAGCAATATCCTTTGTGATGGAGAATTGATACATTGGGTAGTTATTATTTTGAGGTGAAGTAGAAGCTCCATTAATATTATTAATGTAGTTCTGCTTGTATGCTTGACGAACTCTTAATGATACAGTAACATCTGTTGGTATTTCTGCTCTTGGATTTGTATTGAAAGCAGTTGCTAAAGGCATACCAACCCACATAACTGAAGCAAATAATTCAGATACAGATGTTAAATTATCATTACTATAATCATTATATGGTGTTGAGTTAGATATAGTTAACGCATCTAATTTTTTAAGTTTATTATATGCCCATGTTCCCATGTCCATAACTCCATTGTTGTCTTTATCATAATATGAAGGAGGAAAAACATCTCTCATATCTCTGTTAGATTCAAGTCCATTAGGTGTATATAGTTTAAATTGTGAAGCACCTAATACATAAATGTAGTGCATACCTCCAAACACAACTCCACCACCATCGGTTTGTGTTGAAGTAGGATTCCAAATTAAATCTCTACCATTTCCTGGTTGGCCAACTCCTAATTGAGAGTTTTCTCCAAACATCATATTTAATCTTTGGCCAGTTTCAAGATTGATAGCATAACCTGGGAACCAACCCCAACCTTGAGTTTGATCATTAAGAGAATTACCATTTTTATCAACAGAAGCATGTCTTCTTAATTGGAAACGTTTTGCTTTTCCTTCTGTTTGTTCTGGATCATTTCCCATTTCAATAACAGGGCAACGTGTCCATTTTGTTTTATCACTTGTGAAAACAATATCAACAGAAGCCATATTATTCATGTTATTAGATGCTGTTGAATAAACGAATGAAGGATCTAATCTGTATTTTGTTATTGATGCTGGAGTAGCTTCACTACTAAAATGATAGTAAGAGAAACCTGGGTGAGGTATAACTGTTCCTTGATAGTTAGCATATAGAGAAGTTAATCTATATGGTGCCCACCATCCATTTGCAAAGGTTTCATAATCTTGAGCTTTATCTATAGGATGGCTAAAGAATACAGTATCTTTTCCTCCATTAATAACAGACATTGTAGAATAATAATAGTCTTGAGATAGGTAATCAAATACACTTTCAGAATTATCATCAGTTCCGAATGCTCTAATTATTGATTCAGATGATATTTTACTTCCTGATCTAATCCAGTTTGTTAAGTCACTACCATCATTATCTGAAACTCCAAATAACCAAGTTTTATTAGGATCTTTTGCAACTATACTTGAATATAATGCAGTTCCTTCTCTAAGCTCACCTCCAAAAACTCTTTTTTGTTTAGAATATGAATCATTTCCAATATATTGAGGAACTACTGTTGATAATGGATTTGTTAATGAAATTGAAATTCCTAATGGGAAGATAACTTGTTCATTAATATCACCAATTACTCTATCAGATGTTATTGAATATATATCAGTAGAAACTCCATTAATTTTTTCAGTGTAAAGAGGAAGATTAGTGTCTGCATTCTGAATTTTCCATTTTGCATACATTAAATTTGAAGATGTATCAGAAGGAATTATCTTAATATTAAATGCTCCTGTTCTTAGTTTAATTGGGTCAATAACCTTAATATTCAAAGGTCCAAAATTCTTTTCGTATTTTAATTCTGGAACAAACGAAATACCAGTAGGTTCTTCATTAGGTTTACCCATTAATTGTTCTAATGTTTCCTTTTTAAAGTTAATTATCATTCCTCCATTTCCATTTCCTTCAATTCTAGTTATTTCAGGACTATTTCCATAAGCAGATTGAACTAATGTTCCATTTTGTTCTGGTTCTAATAAGTGAGGAATTGCAATCACTGGAGAAATACTTCTACCATATCCAGTCTTTCTACTTGCCAAATAAGTAGTTTTTTGTCCATCAAGTTTTGTAGCGTCTTCAGGATTATATTGTTTAAAGTTATTATATGCATAAGCAACAGCAACATAATAATATTTTTTATTATTAACTATTGTCTTATCATTACTAGTTGCAAACATATCTTCATTTATTCTAAATGAATGTTGAATTCCTTTATTTAATCCATTAACCATCACTTTAGGCACTAAACCTCCTATATTATCATCCTTAGAATAGTTAATCAATTTTGAAATAGGAGCATCATTTTGCTTGCTATCAAAATTTCTAATGTCACATTGCGCTACTAATCTTGCCTTATCTTCATCATAGATATCAGCTACAGAAACTGTTCTATCTTTTAATTGGAAGATTTGATATCCTTCAAACTTGTAATATTGATTATAGTAAATACAAGATGTATCAGCATCGTATGTATAAATGTATGGATTACCAGAATTATCATATAAAATTGAATCCTTAAGATTTGTATTTTCATATTTAATCGGAATTGAAACATCAATCTTATTGTATGATTCATTAATGTTATTTGAAGAAGGTGCATCATTAGTAAGGAAAAGGATCAACTCTCTGTTAAGTTCTTTTATCGTTAAATCTGGTGCATCTGGTCCTTCTAATAAGTTAAAGCAGTTATCAAATAATGCTTGACATTTATCATCAATTTGTCTTAAAAGATTTACTGAAGCATAAGGACCTCCTGATGTTGCTTGAGCAAAAGGAATACCAACAGTGATATAGTTAATTGCTCCTGGTTTCAATTCAAAAGGACCAGCTGATTGCATAAAACGTCTATCTCCTGCTGAATTATTTGAAGATTCTTCAGTCCAACCTCTTTGATCTGTCATATTAGGGTCAACACCTTTTGTTCCCCATTTCCATGGGTCAGTATTTCCTGGGAACATAAAATCACATTCAACAGTACCTGAAGTTCCGTCTCCACCAAATGTCATCTTAACACCAGTTTTCCACATACCTCTTAAGTAGTTGTAATAGTCAGTTGCTTTATCAGGTTCACCCTTGGTTGTATGTCCACTATTTTCATAATAAACAAATCTTCTCATACCGAAACGTTCATCATCAATAATTCCATTTCCAAAGTTAACACCATTAATATTAGCACCATTTGAAATTTTATCATTTACATTATACCAATAATCAATAAAATCTTCAGCGTTTGCAGTAATTAATAATGTATCATAATTTCCAGGTATTGGTTGTCCATTAGCATCTTTTTTTAAATACTTATCTAATTTTTGTGGTTCTTTTCCTAATACTAAATCAATATAAACTTTAGGGTTATCTAATCCATCTGGATCTAAGTAGGGTCCTTGGAAAAAGTCAATACCAACAGCAGGAGGGTTTCCTGAATACGCTCCAGTTCCTGGTCCATCAGTTGCTTTTCCATTATAACAATAACCTAAACCTCTTTTAACATCACATCCAACAAAGTCATCTTGAGAATAACCTAAATCTGGGTCAACCCATTGACTGAAGTATGTATTTTGAAGAGTAAATGTTGAACGATTAATAATTTCATATGAATAGAAAGTCATATTGTTTATTTCATCATTCATACTGAAAGCGAAAGCTTGAGCACGAATTTCCAAACCAATTGGGTTTTGAGATTTTGATTCAGTGTGCGCATTACCTTTATCATTAAACACCCACCAAAGAGTTTCGTCTCCTTTTAAAACTTGGTCAACTAAAATACCACCATGTACAGGTTCTCCTCCTGTTCCAATTGAATCTTCCATTGTTCTAATTGGATTGTATCTTTGACCACTTTGTTTTGCAACAACTGGACAAAGGTCTCCATTAAAATCATAGTAAGGATAATCTCCCTTTGAATAATTATATTCACCATCTCCATCAACATCCTTGAAAGGTGCTAAATATTTTGATTGTTTTAAATCAGCATAATTTTCTGGATGAGCAGGCCATGTTTTAATAGCTTCCGTAATCAAACTTGGATCAGTTGGACCACCAATAATTTGACCTTGAGCATTCTTTGGACATGAAGCAACAAATGCTTCAACCTCTGCTTTTGTAATACGGAAATGTCTATCCCATTTTTCACAAACAGATTTATTAACTGCAGCATTTTTATCTACAGTTAAAGGACCAGGCCAAAAATCATCTCCATCTTGACCAAAACGTAAAGCAGCAACCCTTAATTGTTTATTTTCGTCTTGTCCTCCAATCCATAATGCGGCACAGAACATAGCAGTACTACTACCATCTTTAGGAACGTAATATCTAGCAGTATTTCCATCATACCACATATTACCTCCTGTATTGATACGAGCTCTAACATTATTAATACTTAATTCAGCCGAACCTTGAGCTCTTCTACATCTTTCAACCCCAGTTTCTGCCTTTGCAGATTTTGTGGTTTTTTTAGTCGCTCCAACATATTCTCTTGCAAAAAGAGAATTTTGCAACAAAAGGCAGACTAAAACTAACGTTGTTATTTTAAATATATGTTTCATCTTGCAAAATTTTTCTATTTAATATTTTAACTAAAATGTATAAGTTACTCCCAAGTAAACCATTCTTGGACGTTGATAATTATATTCATAATTATTTAGATACATCATATAGTAATCTCTAAATGAATTTTCATCCAATTGGTTTGCAATAATAGTTTGAGTTTCAGGGTCAGTTAAATAACCATTATCATCAGGGTCTCCAGTAACTCCGAATACTTCAGCAACATTTTTAATATTTAACACGTTGCTTATTCTTGCAAATAAGTTTAATTGAGTTACTTTTTTACCTACTTTTATGTTATAAGTCTTATCAATATTCATATCAACACGGAATACCCAAGGTAAACGAGCTCCATTAAAGCTACCAACAATTGTTTTTTGTGTATTACTGAAATATTTAGTGTATGGTCTTCCTGATTGAGCAACTCCAGTTATGTTAACTCCAAAATTTTGTAGCCAATTAATAACTTGAGATCTGTCTTCTCCAGTTGCTTTATCTTTAACAACTCTTTTTGTTGTTGGTCCATTATAATCTTTTCCACCAAAATAACGGAAGTCTAATTGAAGTTTAAATTCATGTCTTCTATCGTCATTGATTGGATAAAGCATTTTAATATTAGGATAACCAGCTTGAATTAAAGATACAACAGTTGTTCTTGGAAGACCTGTAGTTCCTTCAGCGTATTGAAGTGTGTAGTTAGCATTAATACGAATATTATTTGAACGTTTTAATTCATAAGTAACAGTAAGTCCTTTAGTTGTTCTAAAATCTTGATTACCGAATGAATAATATAATGATGTTGGGTCAGCACCTACATATTGAACATAAGCAATCAAATCTCTTGTTTCTTTATAATATGCTGACATAACCAATACTGATGATTGTGATAATACTTGTGTAAAACCTAATTCATAGTTAGTAATTTTTTCTGGTTCCAATGTAGGGTTATTCAAAGTTTGTCCAGATTGTCTTTCCATAAATAAATAATCAACATAGTTTGCCTGCCAATAGTTTTGAGGACGACGGGCAATCATATCATATGATGCTTTAAATTCAGACTTGTCAGAAACAGGGAATGAAAATGCTATACGAGGCATTGGAATAATAATTGGTTTATAATCTTCAAATGCATCAGTAGAGATTTGATAAGGTAAACCAGTGTCATTTAATTTTCCTTTTCTGAAAGGAAGAGGTTGACCTGAAGCTGCAGCAACTGATTTAGGGTCTGATACTATTTCTCCGTTTGCATTATACCAAGTATTTCCATTTCTATATCCTCTAATAAAACCATCATTGTTTACATCGGAAGGTGAAGAATTTCCATTTAAACTACTTACATATACAACATAATCATCGCCAATATTTGCAGGACGGTTAGGGATTGCAAGTTCTCCTGCAGTATAAGCTGAGTAAAGCAAATAAGGATCTTTTAGTCCCATTTGATTACCATCAAATCTATCTACACGTAAACCAATATTAAAAATTAAATCTTTAAAGAAGAATTGATCTTGAATATATCCAGCCATATAAATAGGTTGCCATGCACCTAATGTTCTATTTGTAGGGTCAGAGAAAAAGCTTTGTAAATTTTGTTTTCCTTTAAGAACATTTCCTTTATGATCATAACCATAATATGTTACAATAGAATTATTTCCTCCATTATTAAATAACTCATCAGCAGAGAACATATCCATACTAAAAGTTGATGGGTCGTAACTATCAATATCAATAAATTCAGTTCCTGTCACACTTAATCCTAATTTTTGTCTTAAAGCTCTATCAAAAAATGTTTGACTAGCTTGGTCATAAGATCTATTGTATGTTACATAAGGGATTGAACCGGAGTTATCAATAATTGGATTTGCTAAATCTCTATATAATATATGTGAATTTGCTTCTTGTTTCATAATAGTCCATAATGCGCTTGCATTTAATGAGTATGCACGATAAGTAGATTGGTCATATTGGAATCCTAATTCTAATGAATGTTTTCCAATATCAGCAGAAACTTTTGCTGAGAAATAAACATCTTGTCTTTCACTTTTTGTATAAGTACTATATGGTGTCCCAACATTTGTCCAAGAAAAATCTGTTGTTGGATAAATTGTATTAGGAACATCACCATTTGTTAATCCTAAGAATGATCTAATATTATCATAATTATATAACATAGGTCTAATCGATGCAAAACTTGGATCATTATATAATTGCCAAGTATATCTTGCAAGTCCAGGATTATTATCTGAAGGAGTAAAATCTACTTGATAATCTAACCAACCATTATGTTCCATTACATCTTGCATTACACCATTTATCTCCATTCTTGATAATTGATAAGTGTTTCTTTTGTATGTATGGAAAGTACCTATATGACCATATTTAAATAAATCATCTCCATGATCTTTATTATAAGTTTCTCTATAGCTTCTAGAATAAGAACCATTAATATTAAATATAATATTTTTAATTTTTGAAGTTTCAGAAGTATTAGAGAATTTTTGAGTAAAGTCTGCCATTATCATAAAACTGTTGTCTTTAGTTTCAGAATTATTAGCATTATTTAAAAGCATACCATTTAAAGATCCATCTTTACTTAAGCTATTTACATATTCACCATTAATTAATAATGCACTATTATCAGAAAAACGAATATCTAAACCACCTTCCAAGTAAAGATTATTATCCCACATATTAGGTTTTCTTCCAACCTGTTCAAAATCGGATAACCTTAAGAATGATGCTGTATTATAAACTGCACCTGATGCAGAATTAAAAGTAAGAGGATTATTATTTAAGAAATTTTGCTTATCTTCTTTTAGCATATAAAATGCTCTATCACTTGGACGATTGTTTGGGTCTTGAGTGTAAGAATTGAATCCAGCTAAACGGAAGCCGATAATACTCTTTTCTATACCATCAGCTGTTTTCTTTTTATATAATGGTCCTGTTAAATAAACATCAAGTCTATGATATCCTCTTGTATCAAAAGGTTCGGATGTTTGATAACCAACCATTCCATTAAATTTATTTGCAGGAGGTCTTAATGTAATATTTGTTGTTCCCCCAATTGATTCACCAAATCTTGCAGGAGTACCTCCAAGAATAACTTGAACTTCTTGAATTGCTTGTTTAGGAATATTTACAGTTCCTTTTTTAGCAACTCCATTTACATAGGTTACCATACTACCTTCACCACGAGTGGTTCCAGCTTGACCATCATTATCAGAAACTCCTCCAACTGTTGCAATAATTCCTTCAACAGTGTTCGCAGTCATCTTATCGATGTCTTCATTGGTAATACGTTTTCCTTGTTCAGGGGTACCAGGGTCAATCAGAGGCACTGTATAAGCTTCGATAACTACAACATCTAATTGTGTAGTTGATGCTTCAAGAGCAATACTACCTCCGGTGGAATAACCAGATGCGTTTACACGTACACCTGTTTTCATCCCCTTTTTGTAACCAACAAAGCTCGCAACTACATCATAGCTACCCGCACTTAATGGCTTAATTTGGTAGTTGCCATCCATATCTGTTTGGGCTCCACCTTTTTGTTGACCATTTTGTTGAACAATAACATTAACGAACGGCATAGGTTCGCCTGTTTTAGCATCTGTAATTGTACCCGTCAATGTTCCTTGAGAGTACAAAATTAAACTGGTTGTTAAGAACAAACCAAGAGTAAAGAATAATTTTCTTAACATATTTCTTTATTTATTTTTTTATGTAAAGAATGAAATTTAATTTTTCAATTTATTATCTTGAGAGAAAAGGATTATTTAATATCTCAGAATAAATAACTGCCTTTCTTAAATCAAATTCATTTTCTTCTTTTATTTCTACTTCATTAATTGAATTAGTTATTTTAGTATTAATAATTTTATTATATTTTTCAATGGTTTCAATATTATCTTTAGATTTAACTTTTTTTATTGTTTCTTTTCTTTCAAAAAAGTCACTAAAATCAGGTTGATGAATATTTTTATCAGGAATTTGATCTTCCATTTGAGGAATATTCTCCATTATTTTCTTAGCAAAAGAAGAAAACAACTTTTTGAATATCAATACAAATCCTATTAAAGCAAGTACTAAATATACACTCATCTTACACCTTTATTTTGCCACAAATTTATACAAAAAACTGATAAGACCAAAATATAATTCTATTTTCTAAAAAAAACTTTAATCGATTATCAGTTTTTCGCTACTATATTATTCTATTTAACTTTTACTATCTCTTTTTGTTTTTGCTTTCTAATTAATAAATATGCAATTGGAGAAGAAATAAACAATGTTGAGAATGAACCTGAAACGGTTCCAATTGTCAAAGCAAATGCAAAACCTCTCAATACATCTCCTCCAAATACTAATATAATTACCAGTGACATAAATACAGTTAATACTGTGTTAATTGTTCTACTTAAAGTTTGATTGATTGACATATTCATAACTTCACCAAAATCTCTATTTGGATAAAGGTGAGTATTTTCACGAACACGGTCAAAGATAACAACAGTATCATTAATTGAAAATCCTATAATTGTAAGAATTGCCGCCACAAAGTTCATGTCAACATCCATACTAAATGGTAATACTCCATTTAATGCTGAAAATACTCCTATTGTAAAGAATGCATCGAATGCTAAAGCTACAATACCTCCCAAACTATATGACCAATTTCTAAAACGAATAGCCACATAAATAAATATTGCTATCAATGAAATAATAATCGCTATAATTGCTGAAGTCTTAATATCATCAGCTATTGTTGGTCCAACAACTTCAGAACTAATAATTCCAAGTGGTGATTTTTGAGTAGATTGGAATTCTTCTAATGTAATATTCTTATTTTTATAGAATGTCTTAGTACCATTATATAGTTTTTGAATAACTTCTCTCTTAACATCTTCATTATCTTCTTTAACCTTATAGTCAGTTGTAATCTTAACTTGATAAGATGGACCAAAAGATTTAACTTCAGGAGCAGAACCAAATTCTTTAGTCAATGATTGTCTAATATCATTTGGATTAACATCTTGATCGTATCTAATAACATAAGTACGACCACCAGTAAAGTCAATTCCATAATTCAATCCTCTTACAACTAAGAATCCAGTTAAAATAATTACAACTGTAGCCATTATAATTAACTGTTTCTTTGCATTTTCAACAAAACGAAAATGTGGTGCACGATAAATTTTTGAAGATAATTTATTTGTAAATTTAAGCTTATCTTTAAGTGATTTCTTATTTATCATATATTCCATCACTAAACGTGCTACAAAAATACTTGTGAATAGAGAAGTAAGTAGACCAATACATAATGTAATTGCAAATCCTAAAACTGAACCAGCTCCAAAATACGCTAAGATGATACCAGTTAATAATGTAGTCACATTTCCATCAATAATAGCAGAATATGATGCCTTGTAACCATCAGCTATTGCATTACTAATATTTTTACCCGCTGCAAGTTCTTCTTTTATACGTTCATTAATAATAACGTTGGCGTCAACTGCCATAGCAAGTGTAAGAACAATACCTGCAATACCAGATAAAGTTAATACTGCTCCAATTGATGCTAAAACTCCCATTAGGAAGAATAAATTAAATAGCAATGCAATGCAAGCAGCAATACCAGCTACACTATAGAAGAATATCATAAATAAAAATACTGCTAATAGAGAGAACAAGAATGAAATAAATCCAGCTTTAATTGATTCTTCTCCAAGAGATGGACCAACAACAGATTCTTGAACAACTTTTGCAGGAGCAGTTAATTTACCAGATTTTAAAATATTTGCTAAGTCCTTTGCTTCTTCTATAGTGAAACTTCCTGATATTTCAGAACGACCTCCACTAATTTCACTATTTACTCTTGGCGCAGAATATACAACATCATCCAAAACAATTGCAATACTATTACCAATATTTGAACCAGTTATCTTTTCCCATTTTCTAGCAGCTTCAGCCTTCATCGACATTGAAACAACTGGATGTCCTTGTTGATTAAAGTCTTGACGTGCATCATCAATAACATCTCCGTCTAAAAGTGCAGTTTTTGCCTTATTAGTATATTGTATCACATATAGTTCAAATTCATTTGTCTTTGGAATTGGTTGAGCACTCCATAAGAATGTAACATCTGTAGGTAGAACTTTTGAAGCTCTTTCTAATTGACGATTAATATCTTTCTTCGCTGCAGCTGTTGCAGTACCAATTACTGAAGGAGCTAAATCTCCCTTATTTAGTCTTGTGAATAAACTTAATAATGGTCTAGTTTTTAAAGTTTCTTTCTTAGCTAATGATTTTTTTGGTAATGTATCTTTATTAACAAGTGGTTTTGTTTGTAAAGAATCTATATTAATTAATGTATCATTAACTATTGTAGTATCTTTTTCTTCTCCAACATTAGCAAGAAACTCATCAGCTGCTCCAAATGCTTGGAACACCTTTCCTGCATCACCTGCTAACCAAAACTCTAATTGTGCAGTTCCTTCCAACAAACGACTAATACGTTGCGGATCTGAAACTCCAGGAAGTTCAATTAAAATTCTTTCTGAAGATTCTAATTTTTGAATTGTTGGTTCTGAAACTCCAAACTTATCTATACGTTTACTTAAAACTTGGAATGTTCTATCAAAAGCATCTGTACATTCTTTCTTAATTGCAGCAAGAACTTGCTCATTTGTGGAATTTGTTGTGATGCCACTTTCTTTTAATTTAACACGGAAAAAAGCAGATAGATTTACTTTTCCAGTATTTCCTTCATTAAGTACTACTTCTTGGAATGAAGTGAAGAAATCTCTTCCTGTCTTTTTTTGTAGTTCTAATGCTTTATCATAAATCTTCAAAAAAGCTGGATCGGTAGGATTTGTAGCAAGATTTTTAACAACATCAGATGTTGAAACTTCCATCTTAACATTCATACCTCCTTTTAGGTCAAGTCCTAACCCAACTTCTCTTGCCTTACATTGCTTGTATGTAAATTGACGCATCCATAAAAAATTATAGACAGGTTTCTCAGAAATTGAGTCTAAATAATTTAACTCTCTTTCATTAGAAATTGAATCTAAAATTTCTTGTTCTTTTATTGCGTTACCAGCGGCAAGAGTTTTTGCTTGATTTTTAGCATAACTATTTAATGCATATTCTTTAGCATCCTTTTCTACTTTTTTAGTAAAATAAGTGAATGATAGTTGATACAAACAAACTAAAGAAAAGATAATTACGATAATTTTAATAGCTCCCTTGTTTTGCATATATTATAATGATTTATTTGGTAATATCACACTTTTTTTTGAATTTGCAAAGATAGGAGATTATTTAATAACTCCATAATATCATTCGAAAAAAAACTATTTTTTATTTTTTCCTACTATTATTTTTCACTTAATCAAAAGCTTAAAGTCTATAATTAAATAAAAACCTTGTAAATAAAACTTGGTTTAATAAAAATATCATAGCTTTGCAATCACAAAATAACAAAATAGTAATACAAATATATAATAATATGACAGAAAAAATTCAAACTTTGAGAGATAACCCTAAAATGAGATGGTTTGCTCTTGTTTTATTAGCGTTTGCTATGTTTTGTTCGTATATCTTTATGGATATACTTTCTCCAATCAAGGACTTAATGCAATCAACAAGAGGTTGGGATTCAACAGCTTTTGGAACAATGCAAGGAAGTGAAACATTTTTGAATGTATTCATTTTCTTTTTAATTTTTGCTGGAATTATCCTTGACAAAATGGGAGTTCGTTTCACTGCAATTTTATCAGGTGCAGTGATGTTAGTTGGAGCAGTTATTAAATGGTATGCTGTATCATCTTCATTTGTTGGTTCAGGCTTAGAAAATTGGTTTACAAACAATCTAAACTATATTCCAGGATTCCAAGAACTTGGTATTGCACCTTTCTATGAAGGAATGCCTGCAAGTGCTAAACTTGCATCAGTAGGATTTATGGTTTTTGGCTGTGGAGTTGAAATGGCAGGTATAACTGTAAGTCGTGGAATTGTAAAATGGTTCAAAGGTAGAGAAATGGCTTTGGCTATGGGTTCTGAAATGGCTTTGGCTCGATTGGGAGTTGCTACTTGTATGATATTCTCTCCAATGATAGCAAAGGCTGATATCTTTGGAGGAGCTAATGTTTCTCACTCTGTTGCTTTCGGTGTAATTTTATTGATGGTTGCTTTAATTATGTTTATTGTTTATTTCTTTATGGACAAAAAACTTGATTCTCAAACTGGTGAAGCTGAAGAAAAAGATGATCCATTCCGTTTGAAAGATCTTAAAGGCATCCTTACAAGTTGGGGATTTTGGTTAGTTGCATTGCTTTGTGTACTTTATTACTCAGCAATCTTCCCATTCCAAAAATATGCAGTAAATATGCTACAATGTAACCTTACTTTCACACAACCTGAAGCAGGTAGTTTCTGGGCAGGTAATACAGTAACATTTATTCAATATGTTATAATGTTAATCAGTGCAGCAACAGCTTTTATGTCAAATTTCTCAAAGAAAAACACAAAAATAGCACTATTGATAACATCTGTTGTTGGTTTAGTTGTTTTCTGTTATATGGGCTATATGCGTCAATCAGCAGAAACTATTTTCGCAGTATTCCCTCTTTTAGCAGTAGGTATTACTCCAATTTTAGGAAAATATGTTGATAATAAAGGTAAAGCAGCTTCTATGTTGATGATTGGTTCACTTCTTTTGATTGCTTGTCACTTAACATTTGCATTCATACTTCCAATGGCAAAAGGTAATGCAATTGCTGGAGTATTAATTGCTTATATTACCATTTTAGTTCTTGGAGCATCATTTTCACTTGTTCCTGCAAGTTTATGGCCAAGTGTTCCTAAATTGGTTGATAGCAAGGTTATAGGTTCTGCATACGCATTAATTTTCTGGATTCAAAACATAGGATTATGGCTTTTCCCTCTTCTTATTGGAAAAATACTTGATGCTTCAAACCCAGACATAGTTTCAGCTGTAGCAAACGGAACAATGACTCCAGAAGTAGCTGCTCAAAGTTATAATTACACAAATCCACTTATTATGTTAGCTTGTTTAGGACTTGCTGCATTGATACTTGGTTTGCTATTGAAAAGAATTGATAAGAAAAAAGGACTTGGTTTGGAATTACCAAATATCCAAAAATAGTTTTTAACTAAACAAAAATATTTAATAGGCTAAGATTAATTTCTTAGCCTATTTTTTTGCCAATAAAATACTATTTCTATATATTGAAATCAAGTTTCAGTAAAATGGAATCAAATAATAATTTATTAGAATCAAGTTTTAATAAAATAGAATCAAGTTTCATTTTTCTAAAACAAAGAAAGAAGAAGATTATTTACAAACAAGAAGAAATTAAATCTGACAGATATAAAGCTCAAAAAAAATTAACAAATCTAAAGCATGAGAATTGCAACAATAAGACCTTTATTAAGCCTGCTCTCAATTTTTAAATTCTCAGAGCGTTTAGAAAACAATATTGAAAAAAGGAAAATAAAAGAGCTTAGTTGCTGCAAACAGGATATTTAGCATAAAAAAAGCATGATATTTTTAAATAAACATCATGCTTTTTATTTTATGCTTAACAAGATTATTCTAAGAAAGATAACTTATTTCCAATCGCTCTCCTCTAAAGCAAAAATATCTTCAACTTTTTTACCAAAAATAAATGCAATCTTCATAATAACCGTTGCTGAAGGCACATATTTTTCTAATTCTATAGCATTAATCGTTTGACGAGAAACACCAATTCTTTCGGCTAACTCCTGCTGCGAAATTTTCAATATAGCCCTTTCAACTCTAATATTATTCTTCATCTTTCTTTGCGCTACGATTAAACCTAAAAATATCAATCCTAAACTTTATCACAAACAAAAGTAAAAAGAAAAGGAAGTCAAACCAAAAAACATAAAGTGCATCCAACCCATAAATAAGCAAATTTGCAAGAATTAAAACAGCACAAGTAGCCAAAACTGACCAAACCAAAGCTCTCTCTCTAATTTTTGAAACATATTCATCTTCATTTCTTTCTCTTGAAAAAGCAATAAAAACAAGACCAATAATCATCAATACAGGGAAAAGCGTAGTGATGAATGAAGTATGAGCTAAAACAAAATACTTCGTTTCCTCACTAAAAAAAGGGATTTCTCCATATCCAACTATTGCAGGCATCTTAAAATTAAAGTCGTACTTAGCTTCAAAAAAGATTACTCCAATTACGAAATATAATAACGTAACTATTGAAATTATCCAGCCTATTTTCCTAAAACAAGTTGGAAATAAAAAAGTTTTTTTCATACTTAAATATTTTAATTATTAATATTGTTTTAACGATGCAAAAGTATAAATTATTTTTTATTATGACAAATATTTTTTACATTTTGTCGAAATCTTTTTTCTTTTTGATAATGAAATCCTACCTCAAAGACATTATTATTTTATAGAATAACATTAATATTTCTCTAAATAACACTATTATTTTTCTCCAAGATAGTTATCTCGAAGGTTAATGATAACTATCTAACAATTAAAAAGTGCGACTTTTTGATTTGGAAGTGCGACTTTTTAGACTAAAAGTGCGACTTTTCTGGGAAGAAAGTCGCACTTTTTGAACTTGAGATAACTATAAAAGTTTTATGAGATAACTATAAAGACTTAAAAAGATAAGCTCTTAGAATAAAATAATAAGGTTTTAAAGTTAAAAGATAAAGTCTTTTGAAATCAGAACCTTACTATTAACTTAATTCTTATGGATGAGGGACTCCTTCATCTAATACATATAAAGATACTGTTGCAGTATCAGCAATTTTTGGAACTACAATCATATTTGCACTTCTTCCAATTGCAGATTGAGCTACTGAATAATTATAAGTTAACGCCCAACGAAATTCACTTGAAGAGAGTTTCCAAAGGGTATCTTTTATTTCTGATGGATTTAGATTCCTTGTCCAAGTATATGCTAAAAGCACTGTTTTATCCACGAAATTGATTTGGCAGTTTCCAGTGCTGTCTTGCAAATCAACATATCTGCTTAGAGTTTCTTGATCATTAATAATATAAAGCCAATCCTCCATACTTCCATGTTCCGATAAAGTATCCCAATACACAGCATATGGGCAGGAAGGACCAGGAGAAGGTATTTGAATTGGATATGTTTCTTCGGTTGGAGTTACTGGTTTTGTTGGCTTTGAATCATCATCTGTTTCACATGAAGTAAAACCTATTGCAATAACTGCAATTAAGATAAAAGCTAATAATTTCTGTGCTTTTTCCATTTTATACTCCTTTTTGAAAGATTAATATAATGTTTGATGAGGGCAAAGGTAGTAATTAATAATTATTAAACAAATATTTAGAAATCTATTTGTTATAAAAACAAATAAGCCTTAGCAAAATATTGCTAAAGCTTATTAATATAAAGGAGAATAAATTTATTCTTTTACTATAAGTTGTATATTTAGCTCGTCAAGTTGGGATTGTGAGATTGTAGATGGAGCATCAGCCATTGTGTCTCTTCCATTATTATTTTTTGGAAAAGCAATAAAGTCACGAATTGATTCTACTCCTCCAAATATTGAACATAATCTATCAAATCCAAATGCTATTCCTCCATGAGGTGGTGCGCCATATTCAAAAGCATTTAATAAGTAACCAAATTGTGAATTCACAACCTCTTTACTCATACCCAATACTTTAAACATATCATTTTGCATATCTCTATCGTAAATACGAATTGAGCCTCCTCCAACTTCTACACCATTGATAACTAAGTCATATGCATTTGCTCTTACATCTTTTGGATTAGTAAATAACATAGAATAATCCTCTGGTTTTGGAGCTGTAAATGGATGATGTTTAGCATAAAAACGATTTGTTTCTTCATCCCACTCCAATAGAGGAAAATCTATAACCCAAAGAGGTGAAAATTTATTTGGATCTCTAAAACCTAATCTATTACCCATTTCTAAACGAAGAACACTTAATGAAACTTGAGTTTTTTCTTCCCTTCCTGCCATTATCAACATCAAATCCCCTTCTTTTGCATTAAATTTCTTAGCAATTTCTAATAGTTGTTCTTGAGTAAAGAACTTATCTACAGATGATTTTAATATTCCATCAGTATTGTATTTAATATAAACTAATCCATTAGCTCCTACTTGAGGTCTTTTAACGAAATCAACAAGTTCATCTAATTGTTTTCTTGTATATTCAGCACATCCTTCTGCACAAATACCAACAACTAATTCTGCATCATCAAAAACAGAAAAACCATTACCTTTTGCAACATCATTTAATTCTACAAACTTCATTCCAAAACGAATATCTGGTTTATCTGAACCATAATACTTCATTGCATCTGCCCAAGTTAATCTTGGAAAGTCAGAAAATTCTTTTTGCTTTATTTCTTTAAATAGATGCTTTATCAATCCTTCAAATAAATTAAGAATATCTTCTTGTTCAACAAAAGACATTTCACAGTCTATTTGAGTGAATTCAGGTTGGCGGTCTGCTCTTAAATCTTCATCTCTAAAACAACGAACTATCTGAAAATAACGGTCATAACCAGCAACCATTAATAGTTGTTTAAATGTTTGAGGAGATTGAGGCAGTGCATAAAACTGATTAGGATTCATTCTTGAAGGTACAACAAAATCTCTTGCTCCTTCTGGAGTTGAATTAATAAGATATGGAGTTTCTATTTCCATAAACTTCATATCATTCATATAGTTTCTAACAATAATAGAAAGTCTATGACGAAGTTCCATATTTTGTTTTACCTGATTACGACGAAGATCTAAGTAACGATATTTCATTCTTAATTCGTCTCCACCATCAGTATTATCTTCAATTGTAAAAGGTGGCGTTTTGGATAAATTAAGTATAATAATTTCGTCTACAACTATTTCAATATCTCCTGTTGGGATTTTAGTGTTCTTACTACTTCTTTCTTCAACCTTTCCTCTAACTTGAATAACATATTCTCTTCCAAGCTTTCTTGCCTTTAAACAAAGGTCTGAATTTGTTTCCATATTGAAAGCAAGCTGAGTTATTCCATAGCGATCTCTAAGGTCAATAAATGTCATTCCTCCCAAATCACGTGAACGTTGCACCCAACCACTAAGTGTTACTTCACTGCCAACATTATTTATATTTAACTCTCCACAAGTATGTGTTCTTAACATATAAGTATTTATTTATTTCGGTTTTCTTTGCTCAAATTAAAGTTCTTTGGAAATTTTGCAATCTTATCCTTATAGAATTCTTGTATTTCCATCATATCTTTTTCGTAGTTGCCAGTAGGATAAAATATCTTTACTGCTCCTCCTTCTTTTTTATTATAATTAAGATAAGCCAGATAGATTGGGACATTTGCCTTTGTGGCAATATAGTAAAAACCTTTCTTCCAATGATGAGTAAGTTTTCGAGTTCCTTCTGGAGTTATAACTAAAGAAAATCTATCTCTTTGATTAAACATCTCAACAACTTGCTCTACCATATTTGAACTCTTGCCCCTATCAACAGGCATTCCTCCCAAGGCTTTTAATATTCCTCCTAAAGGGAATACAAACATTTCTTTTTTAATAAGAAAATTAGGTTTTACCTTAAGCTTCCACAATCCAAGACAACCCCAAACAAAATCCCACATTGAAGTGTGAGGAGCTTCAATAAAAATACATTTTTGCATTTGGGGTTCTGGTTTGCCAATTAGCTTCCAGCCCGAGAGCCACAACAGAAAACTTGCAATCTGTCTTCTCATTTATTTTTTTGCTAAAGAATATGTGTCTTTTGCAATTACATATTCTTCATTAGTAGAAACCATCATAACCTTAACCTTTGAAGATGGTTTTGAAATCATTAAATCAACTCCTCTTTGATCTTTATTTGCTGCTTTGTCAAAGTCAACTCCTAAAAATTCTAATCTTTCACAAATCTTTTCACGAACATCATCAGCATTTTCTCCAATTCCTCCAGTGAAAAGAATTAAATCAACTCCTCCCATAGTTGCAGCATAAGCTCCAATATATTTTCTTACTCTATTGCAGAATAAATCAAAAGCAACAACATCTCTTTCTACTCCTTTTTCCTTTCCTTGGCAAACTTCTCTCATATCAGAATGTCCACTAATACCTAAAAGTCCAGATTTCTTATTGATTAAATTGTTTGCTGCATTTATGTTTAATCCTTCTTTTTCACAAATATATAAGAAAGCTCCAATATCTAAATCACCAGCTCTTGTTCCCATTACCAATCCTTCAACTGGAGTAAATCCCATTGAAGTATCAACACTTTGACCATCTTTAACAGCACAAATTGATGCTCCATTTCCAAGGTGACAGCTTACAATTTTTGAATTATTTATATCTAAACCAGCCAACTTTGCTGCTTTTTCTGCAACAAACTTATGGCTTGTTCCATGAAAACCATAACGACGTATTTTATCATCTGTGTAGTATTTGTAGTCAATTGCATACATGTAAGCTTCCTTAGGCATAGTTTGATGAAAAGAAGTATCAAAAACAGCCACTTGAGTTATATTTGGCAAAAGTGCTTCCATTGCTTCAATACCCTCCAAGTTAGCCGGATTATGAAGTGGAGCTAAAGCACATAGTTCTTTAATTTTTGCTTTCTCGTTAATTCCAACAACAACAGATGATTTAAAAACTTCTCCTCCATGAGCAACTCTATGACCACAAGCATTAATTTCATCTAAAGATTTAATAACACCTATTTTTTCATCAATCAATGCATTAAGAACAAGGTCTATACCCACTTTATGAGTTGGGATTGGAGTCTTAACATAATATTTATCTTTTCCTGTTGGTTTATGGGTAAACTCTCCCATTTCCAAACCAATTCTTTCTATTAATCCTTTTGCCAACACAGCAGCATCATTAGCCATATCAACTAACTGATACTTAATTGAAGAACTACCACAGTTCAACACTAATACATTCATGATTTTTTATTTTTAGATTCTAAAATTATATTTGAGCTTGCAAATTTAGAAATAATTAATGAATAGTCAAAATAATTATTCTATTTGCCTGAATAATAGAAAGAAAAAATAAGTGCGGACTTAATGAAAATTAATCACCGACTTTTTTCAAAAAGATGCCGTTTATTTTTGAATAAGTCCCGATTAATTTCCTTTCAAAGAATAATATTTATGATTTGTTGAATATCTTCAATTTTAAACTAAGCATCTTTTGCAAATATAACAAACTAAAAAAGGGATACCTATTGAGTATCCCTTTTGACTTATAGAATATTAACTTTAGAAACTAAGTTCTAAAATCTTTCTTCAACTTTCTTCCAATCAACCAAGTTCCAGAATGATTCCAAATATGCTGGACGACGGTTTTGTTTGTCAATATAGTAAGCATGTTCCCATACATCACAAACTAAAAGTGGAGTTTTGCCTTGACGCATTGGATTTTCAGCATTAGAAGTTTGAACAATTTCTAATTTTCCATCTTTATCCTTTACTAACCAAGCCCATCCTGAACCAAAAAGAGTAACAGCAGCATTTGTGAATTTTTCTTTAAATTGTTCATAGCTTCCAAATTCTTTTTCAATTGCGTCCAAAAGTTTACCTTCAGGTTTAAGATTTGATTTTGGAGTTAAGCAATTCCAATAAAAAGTATGATTCCAAACTTGAGCTGCGTTATTGAACATTCCACCACTTGATTTTAAAACAATTTCTTCTAATGTAGAGTTTTCAAATTCTGTACCTATGATTAGTTTATTTAAATTATCTACATAAGTTTGATGATGTTTTCCGTAGTGAAATTCTATAGTTGTTTTTGAAATATGCGGTTCTAATGCATCTTGCGCAAAAGGAAACGCTGGTAATGTAAATTTTGACATAATTTCTTTGTTTTTAAATTAATAAATATAATATACTTTAAAATAACGACATCATTGGTCTTATATTGCATTAAAAATTAATTTAGGATGAAATATTTGTGGCAATGAAAAATAAGTTATAATTTTGAAGGCTGAAAATAATGAAAAATAAATATTAACAAATTAAAAACAAATAAACAATGGCAGCAAAAGGAACAGTTGTAATTGATAAAGAGCGTTGTAAAGGTTGTGGAGTTTGCATTGTAGCATGTCCAAAAAGTGTACTCGCTTTAGCAAAAAACGTAAATGGTAAAGGATATAATTATTCTGAAGCAGTAGTGGATGAATGTATTGGTTGTGCTTCTTGCGCAATGGTATGTCCTGACGGAGTAATTACTGTTTACAAAGCAAAATAATAACGAATTAAACATTATAAAAAATGGCAAAAGAGCTAAAATTAATGAAAGGCAACGAAGCAATTGCAGAAGCTGCAATTCGCTCAGGTTGCGATGGATACTTTGGCTATCCTATCACTCCCCAATCTGAAGTAATGGAACATTTGATGGCAGAAAAGCCTTGGGAAAAAACAGGGATGGTAGTGCTTCAAGCTGAAAGTGAAACATCTTCAATTAACATGGTATATGGAGGAGCTGGAGTTGGAAAGAAAGTAATGACTTCTTCTTCTTCTCCTGGAATTAGCCTTATGCAAGAAGGATTAACTTATCTTGCAGGTGCTGAACTTCCAGCAATTGTTGTTAATGTTGTTCGTGGAGGTCCTGGTTTAGGAACAATTCAACCTTCACAAGCAGACTATTTCCAAGCAACAAAAGGTGGTGGTCATGGTGACTATCAACTATTTGTTCTTGCTCCTGCAACAGTTCAAGAAATGTACGATTTCGTATTTCTTGGCTGGGAAATAGCTTTTAAATATCGTAATCCAGTTATGATTTTGTCTGATGGTGCAATTGGGCAAGTTATGGAAAAACTATATGTAGGAGATTATGTTCCTCGTTGGACAGATGAAGAATTAAGAAAGAATGCTCCATGGGCAAGTTTTGGCAAACCAACAGACAGAAAACATCATATAATCACTTCCTTAGAACTTGATTCAGCAAAACAAGAACTACATAACCACAAACTTCAAGCAAAATACAGAGAAATGGAAGAAAAAGAAGTTCGCTTCGAAGCCATTAACTGTGATGATGCTGATTACATATTTGTTGCTTATGGTTCAAGTGCACGTATTGCAGAAAAAGCTATGCAATTAGGAAAAGAAAAAGGATATAAGATTGGCATTTTAAGATTAATTACACTATTCCCTTTCCCAAAAAAGAAAATTGCAGAACTATCAACCAAAGTAAAAGGTATGTTAGCTGTTGAAATGAGTGCAGGTCAAATGGTGGAAGATGTTCGTTTAGCAGCTGAGTTCCGTTGCCCTATTGAACATTATGGACGCTATGGTGGGATTATTCATACCCCACAAGAAGTATTGGAAGCATTGGAAGAAAAAATCATTAAAAGAAAATAGTATATGTTTAATCAAGATATAGTTAAACCAGAAAACTTGGTTTACAAAAGAACAGAAGTGCTAACAGATAATGTTATGCACTATTGCCCAGGCTGTGGACACGGAACAACTCACCGTATCATTGCTGAAGTTATTGAAGAAATGGGTATTCAAGATAAAGCTATTTGCGTTGCTCCAGTTGGATGCTCAGTTTTAGCTTATAATTATTTTGAAGTTGACTCTTTAGGAGCTGCTCACGGAAGAGCACCTGCTTTAGCAACTGCTATTCAAAGATTGAATCCAGATAAGCATACATTTACTTATCAAGGAGATGGAGACTTAGCTGCTATCGGAACTGCTGAAACAATTCATGCATGTAACCGTGGAGAAAATATTGTTATTATCTTCATCAACAATGGTATTTATGGAATGACTGGAGGACAAATGGCACCAACAACTTTAGTTGGAATGAAAACAGCAACCACTCCTTATGGTCGTAACGTTGAATTAAATGGTTATCCATTGCAAATAACAGAACTTTTGGCACAGTTGCCAGGAACATACTTAGTTACTCGTCAATCTGTTCACACAGCTGCTGCTGTTAGAAAAACAAAAAAAGCTATTCGTCAAGCATTCGAAAACCAAAAGAACAAAAAAGGAACTTCTTTCGTTGAAGTTGTTTCCAATTGTAATTCAGGATGGAAAATGCCAGCAACAAAAGCAAATGAATGGATGGTTGAAAATATGTTCGCTAAATATCCAATTGGAGATATTAAAGTTGATGGAGAATTAGTTCAAAAATAATAAAATAATAAAGCAATGACAGAAGAAATCATTATAGCCGGATTTGGTGGACAAGGAGTTTTATCAATGGGCAAAATACTTGCTTATTCAGGTGCAATGCAAGATAAAGAAGTTAGCTGGATGCCTTCTTATGGTCCAGAAATGCGTGGAGGAACTGCAAACGTATCAGTAATTATTTCTGATGAAAGAATCAGTTCTCCAATTATCAGCCAATTTGACACAGCTATTATTCTTAATCAACAATCACTTGATAAGTTTGAAAGTAGTGTTAAACCTGGAGGAGTTTTATTATATGATCCAAACGGAATAACTAATCCTCCTAAACGTACAGATATTAACATCTATAAAATTGCTGCTACTGAAAAAGCTGCAGATCTTGGATTAGCTAAAGTTTTCAATATGATTGTTCTTGGAGGTTTCTTAAAAGTAAAACCTGTAGTTACAGAAGAATTTATTGAAAAAGGTCTTATGAAATCACTTCCTGAACGTCATCATGGAATGATTCCAGAAAACCTAAAAGCAGTTCAAACAGGAAAAGAATTAGTTCAAGCTGTTCATACTCTATAATCTTAGAGCAACACAACTAAATACTTAATAAAAAAGAATTCAAGAACCCTAAAAAGTTTTTGAGTTCTTTTTTTATACTTAAAATTTATCCTCTTGAGTAAAAAGATTGAAAGAATTTAAGAATTATAAGTAGAGATAATCTTCTTATAGAATTGCTCGTAAGAAAGTTCTTTTTCAAAATATATCTTTCCTTTTTGACCAATCTCTTCTCTTAATTGCTTGTTATTAATTAAGATGTCCAATGAATAACTAAGCTGGTCAGCATTTCCTGGTTCAATAAGAATTCCAGTTTCATTATTAATAATGTATTCCTTTTGAGCTCCATTATTTGTGGTAATAACTGCCTTGCCTTCTTGCATAAATTCTATTATTGAAAGTCCAAATGGCTCTCTCCAAACAGAAGGGAAAACTCCAATATCACTTTGATTTATTAATGAGGAAATATCTCTAATAAATCCTAAGAATATTACCCTTGAAGTTAAATTATTCTCAACAACCAATTTATTTAATTCTTTTAAGTATTCCTCTTTTCCACTTCCTGCAATGATAAGATATGTGTTTTCTGACTTTAGTTGAGAAAAAGCCTTTATCAATACATCAACACCCTTATCTGGAACAATTCTTCCCGTGAATGTTACTAATAAAGCATCATTACTAATATTATATTCTTCCCTTATATTTAATGTATTGTTACTCCCCTCTTGAGGCTTAATGCTATTATGTATAACCAAAGTTTTTGATTTTTCTATTCTTGGATTAGAGAGGAAGAATTCTTCTCTTGCCATATTTGAAACAAAGATTATCTTATCAATCTTTGAATAGAGAAAATTATATAAAGGATTATTCTTAGCCTTCTTAATCAAATGTCTTGAAAGAATTATCTTAGGTTTTTTCTTAGATAAAATCTTTGCATAAATAATTGGGAAAAGAGTTTTAAAATTATGAACATGAATAATATCAATACTTTCTTCTCTTATTATTTTTCTTATTCTGAGAGCAGAAAACAAATCAAAAACTCCACATAGGGGTAAATTATAATAAGGAATATTAGATGACTCTAATTTATCAGCAATTATTCTGCTTTTCTTAGATATGCAGACAACTTTATGATTATCTTCTATTAATCTTTTTGACAAATCAAAAACATAAAGCTCTCCCCCTCCCCAAAAGGAAGAAGAAAACACTTGTAAAATATTATTCTTTTTCACGATAATATTCTCTAAGCTTAGTATATTTCAAGAATGTTGCGAATGAAGATATTTTGCATACTTGATATCCTGCATATCCATCAAGTATTCCTCTTAAAAGAATATAATCTCTGAAGAATTTCCATTTAGGTCTAAACCAAATTCCAAAACAAGAAATCTTTTTCCCTTTTTCAAAAGCTTGTTTTGCAGTTAGATCTGTAAATTTCTCAACTTGTTTAATGTGGTCAGAGGTAGTATGAAATGAATAGTGATAAAGATCTCCTTTAAGAAGTTTAATTTTGATTGAAGGCAAATAAAGCAATTCCTCATGAATATCCCCAACCCATTGAACTGATTTATTAAAGATTCTTTTTTTTATGTCGGGATACCAACCACAGTGTTTTATCCATGAACCACAGTAATTTGTTAAACGTTTAACTGAAAAGATTATATTAGGATTTGAAATATTATCATACTGAGCCTTAATAGTCAAAATACTTTGCTTAAGTTCAAAAGAAAGCACCTCATCGGCATCAACAGAAAGAATTGTATCGAAAGAAGCTAATTTATTAGCATAATTCTTTTGTGTTGAATAGCCAAGCCATTCTTGAGAATAAAACTTAACTAAGTCGTACTTTGAACAAATTTCTTGAGTTTTATCTGTAGATAAGGAATCAACAATAATAATTTCATCAACAACACCCTGCAAGGAATTGATACAACGTTCAATATTCTTTTCTTCGTTGAATGTAATTATTACTGCCGAAATTTGCATTTAAAACTATAATAAAGGAGTTATATCTTTAGAAACATATTCTTTTATTGCTGGCTGCAAAGAAGCAACATCAATAACATTAATAACTTTTCTTTTAAACTTCTTATCCATTAAAGCATCTATTTGATGAGCATCATATTTATTTGCTTTAGTTTTATTAAGTTCAATATAAATAGTAATGTTATTAACTTTCTTTTCTTCAGCGTTAATAAAATGCTTATGAGCCCAAGCTTTATTTACTCCTAATTCTTTAAGAGAGGTTTTAAGTTCAAGAACTAATTTTTTCCTTCTTGTTCTAACCCACCATGAAGGTTTCTTTGTCTTTTTTTGAAGTCCCTTAGAAAGTTTCTTACTGGTTTTATCTTTAACAATAGATTTTATTGGTTCAATATCTATTTTTTTTGTTTCTTCCTTTGAAACATCTGATGCGGAAACATTTTTAATTTCGCTATCATTCATAATCTTAAATTTTAACTAATCCAGCAAAACCCATAAATGCCATAGCAAGAATACCAGCTGTTATAAGAACAATTGGCATCTTTTGCATTCCTTTTGGAACTCCTACCAAATCCATTCTTTCTCTAATTCCAGCAAAAAGAACCATTGCAAGAGTAAATCCTAAAGCAATACCTATTGTATATACAAGTGCAGTTATTAAATTAAAATCTTTTTGAATAACCAATATTGCAATCCCAAGAACTGCACAGTTAGTTGTAATAAGAGGTAGATAAACTCCAAGAGCTTGATATAATCCTGGGCTAACTTTCTTAAGAATAATTTCTACCATCTGAACTAAGGCAGCGATAACTAAAATAAAAACTATTGTTTGAAGGAATCCAATATTTATAGGATTTAGAATATAAATTTGAATTAAATAGGTTACTAATGTTGATAAAGTCATAACAAAAACAACAGCTGCCCCCATTCCAACTGCAGTTGAAACCTTATTTGAAACACCAAGGAAAGGACAAATTCCTAAGAATTGTGAAAGAATAACGTTGTTTACAAATACTGCAAAGATAATAATTGCTACATATTCCATAGTTCAATACTTTTATATTTTAACATGCAAAACTATAAAAATTCTGCAACCTGTCAAAAGAATAATCTATTTATTTTCTATTTTTGCATACAGATAAATAGAATTGTTGCTTAAAAATAAAATCTAAAAGATGGATTTCTTCTTTCGTCAGTATGGTCAAGGTACTCCAGTTATTATTCTTCATGGTTGGTTGGGAGTAAGTGATAATTGGATTTCAATTGGCAAATTTCTCTCCACACAAGGCTTTAATGTAATTATCCCCGATTTACCCAATCATGGTAAAACCTTTCATACCGAAGAGTTTTCTTATAAAGAAATGGCTGAAATCATTTATGGATTTTGTAAAGTAAAGGAATTAGAAAAACCTGTTATTATTGGTCATTCCATGGGAGGGAAGATTGCAATGGAAATGATAAATATTGATAAGGATTATTTTAAATCATTAATTGTTGTTGATATTCATTTCAAAGAATACACCCCTAACGCCATTAATTCATTGCTTGTCTCAACGCTTATTCAAACCAATATATCTCAATTCAAAAATATAACTCAGCTAAAAGAATATTTAATTGAGCAAGAAATCCTTTCCGATTTTATTGGACTAATCTTGAAAAATGTAGATTATTCAAGAAATAAAATAAGTTGGAGATCAAATATTCCACTTCTTGCAAAAGATTACTCAAAAGTTTTAGAAAAAATATCTATTAGCAAGAATAATATCCCTACCCTTCTTTTAAGAGGAGAAAACTCCAATTATGTTTTAGACGAAGATATAAATAGCTTTAAAGAAGTATTTAAAAACTCCAAGGTAAAGACAATACCAAATTCAGGACACTGGGTTTTGGTTGATAATCCTGCAATGCTAATAAAAGAGATTGTAGAATTCTTGAAATAAACCCTATCCTCATACTTTCTTCAAAATATTGCAAGAGATTTCCCTTGTAAAATAGTGTTACAAAATAAGATTTATAAAGTGGAAATTTGATATAAATTTATTCTTATTTGATATAAGTGTATCAAACCCTTATTATAGTTGAAAAAGATAAGGTATAAATTTCATAAGGTACGACCTTAATATTGCTAAGGTACGACCATAACTAACTTATGGTCGTACCATAATCATTTTATCATGCCACCTTAAAGAATTTATTCCTTGTTTAAATAAACTTTTTCTTGATTTTAGTAAGCTCACTCCTTATTTAGCTAAAAAGAAATTTGATTAAAATTTAAATAACAAGTATTTTGGAGGATAAATAATGGAAATAATTTATATCTTTGCCTAATTCTTAGTAACATAATTATTTGTCAAAGATTTTTTGTCAGATAAAAAAATAAGAACAAAACAAATTAACCCTATGAAAAAAGTATTGTTCATTTTAGTTATTTCCTTGATTAGTTTTTCAAGCAAGATTAGTTATTCTCAAGTTAATAAATCTATTGTTGACACAACAAAGCAATGGAATACATTAAGGAATAACGGATATGGAACAGGAGTATATACAATTATTAACAAAATAGGAGAAGATACAATAGTAGATAATAGGACATACAAGAAAGTATATACAAATAAGTATTGTATATGGGAAGATACTTCAATGAATAATTGGATTTGCAATCATCTAATTAGAGAAGATTCCAATATTGTGTATCTATATTTCTTAAATAATAATAATGTATCTAATGAAGAAATAATCATTTATAATTTTAATCTCAATGTTGGCGATGAATTTAATGAGCCAATTATTCTTGGAGGAGAATACAATGGTCTTTTTATGGCAAGTAATGCAGTAGTTGACTTAATAGACTCAGTTGAAGTTAATGGAATACTATTAAAAAGAATTATATTTGACCTATATGATGCTGAAACTGGGTACTTTCGTTTTGCATGGATAGAAGGTATTGGAAGTATTCAAGGATTTTTAGAATCAGGATACATAATAGATGCAGGAGGTTCATCTCTTCTATGTGTCAAACAAGGAGAAGATTATCTTTATATAAACACCTATACAGGTTGTTTAGTAACTTACGGCTTAGATGAAATTAAAATAGATGAAGAGATTAAAGTCTATCCAACACTTATTGACAAAGAAATAAATATTAGTTCGGAAAAGTATCCAATAAGTTTAAGTGTAATTGATTTATTTGGAAGAGAAGTTTTCAGAAAAGAAATATTTTATAATAGTGCTATCGATTTAGACTTCTTAAAGAAAGGAACCTATATATTAAAGCTTAAGCATAAAGATACTATCATAAATAGAAAGATAATTAAGAAATAATTAGCCTTATGAAAAAAGTATTGTTCATTTTAGTTATTTGCTTGATTAGTTTTTCAAGCAAGATTAGTTATTCTCAAGTTAATAATATTGTTAGCTTGGATTCATTGTTGTGGAATCCGCCACATGACTTATATGATACTGCTAATGTTCTAAACAGATTCCACAAAATAGAAGTATTTTCAAGTTTAAATTCTGTTTCGGATTCTATTATTGAAAAAGGAATATATATTACAACGAATAATGAATGGCAAGACATTCTTCTTTTCCCATTGCCAGATAATCCAAATATTAAAGTAACTGAAGCTTATGTATCAATAATTAATGAAGAATTTGATACAGTATTATATTTTATTCCTGACTATAGGAATCTTTACTTTCAATCATATATAATAACAACAATTGATACATTTTACAGCGATACAATTATTGAACAATATTTATTTGGAGTTGGTCTTAAAGAGATTTCTGATTTAAGTTTAGATGTAAAAATATATCCAACAATAATAGATAAAGAAATAAATATTAGTTCGGAAAAGTATCCAATAAGTTTAAGTGTAATTGATTTATTTGGAAGAGAAGTTTTTAGAAAAGAAATATATAATAACAGAGCTATTGATATAGACTTCCTAAAGAAAGGAACCTATATATTAAATCTCAAACATAAAGACGCTATTATTAATAGAAAGATAATAAAGAAATAATTAGCCTTATGAAAAAGACATTAATCCTTTTATCTATTTTCTTGATTAGTTTATCAAGCAAGATTAGTTATTCTCAAGAAGATTACATTCCTCCAATAGTAAAAATTGACTCTATCACTCAAGACTTTCCTCAAGGGTTCAATACAAGTATATTTGCTTCTTTTATTCAGGGAACAGACTCAATAATTGAAAAAGGATTGGAGATAAAAGGAGTTTATTATCAAAGTTTTCTACATTTATCAATTAATAATGATAATTTTGATACTACTCTATTTTTCAATCCTAATCCAGAGCAATATTGGGTGGTAGCATTTGTAAGAACAGATACTTCCATTATTAAAAGTGACTCTTCTTCGTTTTTAACAGCAGGTGTAGATATTCCTAAAACAACTTTTAATAATAATTCTATTAAGATTTATCCAACTATAATTGATAAAGAAATAAATATTAGTTCGGATAAATATCCAATAAGTTTAAATGTAATTGATTTATTTGGAAGAGAAGTTTTTAGAAAAGAAATATATAATAACAGAGCTATTGATATAGACTTCTTAAAGAAAGGAACCTATATATTAAAACTTAAACATAAAGACACTTTCATAAATAGAAAGATCATTAAGAAATAATTAGCATTATGAAAAAGACATTAATCATTTTATCTATTTGCTTAATAAGTTTATCAAGCAAGATTAGTTATTCTCAGTCTCAAAATACCATTGTTGACACAAATAGTATTTGGTCAATTTATAACGAATTGGTTATTGCAGAATCAATCCCAACAAGTTATTATATCCACTTAAAAGGAGATACAATTATTGATTCAAAACATTATATAAAAGTATGGACTAATAATGATTTATCCCTAACAGATGATATAGAGTTTCACGCATTAATAAGAGAAGAAAATCAAAAGACTTATGTTAGATATTATCATTCTGGAATGGATTCTATCTTGGGAGAGAATTTATTATATGATTTCTCTTTGTCTAATGGTGATACTTTTAACCTTAATATATATGAAGAAGTTTTTTCTTTTAATGTATGTGTAGATTCAATTCAAATCAATAATGAAATGAGAAAGAGAATTATTTTATCAGGAAATTTTATTTCTAATATGACTTGGGTTGAAAAGATAGGTTGTTTAGAGGCAGGTTTATTATATGAATCATTATTTGGTGTAGGAGTTATAGAAAAATTATTATGTTATTATTATAATGATAATGTTCTATACTCTAATCCTGAATTTAATTATTGTAATATTGTAGGCATAAATTATCCTAGAAAAGAAGAAAACCAAATTAAAGTCTATCCTACAATAATTGATAAAGAAATAAATATTAGTTCGGATAAATATCCAATAAGTTTAAGTATTATTGATTTGTTTGGAAGGGAAGTTTTCAGAAAAGAAATAAATAATAACAGAGCAATTAATTTAGATTTCCTAAAGGAAGGAGCCTATATAATAAAGCTTAAACATAAAGATAATATCATAATTAGAAAGATAATTAAGAAATAATTAGCCTTATGAAATTTATATTTTAGTTATGCTTGGAAGTTTATAAATAAATTTCCCTTGGGAAAAGCTAATTAAATTTCAATAACTCCTTGTTTAATTTTTCATCCACTTATTCCCCTACAATTTAACCCATAATATAGCTTCAATAATTCTTTTTTACTATCGCAAAATCAAATTTTTAGTCAATTTAGAAGCCTAAACCATATTTCTTATCCCTTTTCTTTTTTTGTTCAATATATTTTTTGTAACTTTGCAAGCTAAAATAGTGAGGTATTTTCACTTTAAACGAATTTAATTCAAATACTTATAAAATTAAAAGAAATGGCAAAAGAAAAGAAATTTTTGACTTGCGATGGTAATCAAGCAGCAGCTCATGTAGCATATATGTTTTCTGAATGTGCAGCTATTTATCCCATCACACCGTCTTCTCCAATGGCAGAATATGTTGATGAATGGTCAGCTAACGGAAGAAAAAATATATTTGGAGAAACAGTTAAGCTTGTAGAAATGCAATCTGAAGCAGGTGCAGCTGGAGCTTTACACGGTTCACTTCAAGCTGGTGCTCTATCTACAACATTTACTGCTTCTCAAGGGTTATTATTGATGATTCCTAATATGTATAAGATTGCAGGAGAATTACTTCCTGGAGTTTTCCACGTAACAGCTCGTACTCTTGCGGCTCAAGCTCTTTCAATCTTTGGAGATCATTCAGATGTTTACGCTTGTCGCCAAACAGGTTTTGCAATGTTAGCATCTAATTCTGTTCAAGAAGCGATGGATTTGGCAGGAGTTGCTCACCTTACTGCAATTAAAGGTAGAGTTCCTTTTATGCATTTCTTTGATGGATTCCGTACTTCTCACGAAATTCAAAAAATTGAAGCTCTTGACACTGAAGATATGGCTAAATTGATTGATCAAAAAGCCTTAAAAGAATATAGAGAAAACGCTCTTAACCCAGAACATCCAGTAACAAGAGGTACTGCTCAAAACCCTGATGTTTTCTTCCAAGCAAGAGAAGCTTGTAATCCTTTCTATGATGCAATTCCTGACATGGTTAATGACTATATGCAAAAAGTTGGTCAAATAACTGGCAGAGAACATAAACCTTTCGAATATTATGGAGAACCTAATGCAGAAAACATTATTGTTGCTATGGGTTCTGTTAATGATACTATAAAAGAAACTATTGATTATTTAGCTAAAAAAGGAGAAAAAGTTGGATTGATTTGTGTTCATCTTTACCGTCCTTTCTCTGCAAAATACTTCTTTAACGTATTCCCTAAATCAGTTAAGAGAATTTGCGTTTTAGACCGAACAAAAGAACCAGGAGCTAATGGAGATCCTCTTTACTTAGACGTAGTTGAATTATTCAACAATATAGAAAACCGTCCAATGATTATTGGAGGTCGTTATGGTTTAAGCTCAAAGGACACAACTCCTGCGCAAATAGTTTCTGTTCTTGAAAACCTTAAATCTTCAAATCCTAAGAATCAATTTACAGTTGGTATAGTTGATGACGTTACTAATCGTTCTCTTCCAGTTCTTCCAGAAATTTCAATTTCTGAAGCTGGAACTTTTGAAGCTAAATTCTATGGTTTAGGAGCTGATGGTACTGTTGGAGCAAACAAAAACTCTATTAAGATTATTGGAGATAACACTAACAAATATTGTCAAGCATACTTCTCTTACGATAGTAAGAAATCTGGTGGTTTCACTTGTTCTCACCTTCGTTTTGGAGATACTCCAATTCGTTCCCCTTACTTGGTAACAACTCCTGATTTTGTTGCTTGCCACGTATTTGCTTATTTAAACATGTACGAAATATTAAAAGGAATTAAACCTAACGGAACCTTCCTTTTAAACTCAATGTATAATGCTGAAGATACTGTTAAGAATCTTCCTGCAAAAATTAGAAAAGAATTAGCAGAAAAAAATATTAATTTCTATATCATTGATGCTACAGCTATCGCTGAAGAAATTGGTTTAGGAAACAGAACTAACACTATTCTTCAATCTGCATTCTTCAAGATTGCTAACGTAATTCCTTTCGAATTAGCAGTAACTCAAATGAAGAAAGCTATTGACAAATCATACGGTAAGAAGGGTGAAAACATCGTTAAGATGAACTACGCTGCTGTTGATCGTGGAGGTGATGCAATTAAAGTTGAAGTTAAGAAAGAATGGGCTAATGAAACTGTTACTTCTGAACAAGCAAGTACAATCCGTCCTGAATTTATTAAGAATGTTGTTGATGTTATTAATGCTCAAGAAGGAGATTCTCTTCCTGTTTCAGCTTTCACTGGAGTAGAAAATGGAACTTTCCCTTGTGGAACATCACAATATGAAAAGAGAGGTATAGCTTCTCACGTTCCTGAATGGATACCAGAAAACTGTATCCAATGCAATCAATGTTCTTATGTTTGCCCTCATGCAGCTATTCGTCCTTTCCTAATCAACGATGAAGAAAAAGCTAAAATCCCTGCAGATACAAAAACAATTAAAGCTACTGGAAAAGAATTTGAAGGACTTCAATTCCGTATGCAAGTTAGTGTTTTAGACTGTACTGGTTGTGGAAACTGTGCTGATGTTTGTCCTGCTAAAACAAAAGCTTTGGTTATGAAACCTCTAACAACTCAAATGGAAGAAGCAAAACGTTGGGAAAGTATTACTGAAAACGTAAGCTATAAATCACATTTGGTTGAAGTTTCTAAGAACGTTAAGAATTCTCAATTCTCTCAACCTTTGTTCGAGTTCTCTGGAGCTTGTGCTGGTTGTGGTGAAACTCCATATATCAAACTTATCACTCAATTATTTGGTGAAAGAATGATGGTTGCTAATGCAACAGGATGTTCTTCAATTTACGGAGGTTCTTGTCCATCTATGCCTTACACTAAGAATGCTGAAGGTAAAGGACCAGCTTGGGCTAACTCACTATTTGAAGATAATGCAGAGTTTGGTTTAGGAATGGCTACAGCAACAAGAGTTATGAGAGACAGAGTTGAAAGCCTAATGAAAGAAGGTTTAGCTTGTACTTGCTGCTCTGCTGAACAAAAAGAACTATTCCAAAAATGGATTGATAATCGTGAAAATGCTGAAATCACTCAAGATATATACAATAAGTTAATGCCTACTTTCGATGCTTGCAGCTGCGATATTTGCAAACAATTGAAAGAAAACAGCCAATACATCATCAAGAAATCTCAATGGATATTTGGTGGAGATGGTTGGGCTTATGATATCGGTTACGGTGGATTAGACCACGTTATTGCTTCAGGAGAAAACGTAAACATTTTAGTAATGGATACTGAAGTTTACTCTAACACTGGTGGTCAAGCATCAAAAGCAACACCTGTTGGAGCAATTGCTAAGTTTGCTGCTTCTGGAAAACGTATCAGAAAGAAAGACCTTGGTATGATTGCAACAACTTATGGTTATGTTTATGTAGCTCAAGTTTCAATTGGTGCAAACCAAGCTCAATACTTAAAGGTAATTAAAGAAGCTGAAGCTTATAATGGACCATCTCTAATCATTGCTTATGCTCCATGTATCAACCACGGACTAAGAGCAGGAATGGGAAAAACTCAAGAAGAAGGTAAACGTGCAGTTGAATGTGGATACTGGCACTTATGGAGATATAATCCAGAACTTGCTGAACAAGGACAAAATCCATTTACTTTAGACTCAAAAGAACCAGATTGGGCAAAATTCCAAGAGTTTATTAATGGAGAAGTTCGTTATTCTTCTTTGAAGAAAGCATTCCCTCAAGATGCTGAAGAATTATTCCGTTTAAGCGAAGAAAATGCTAAATGGAGATATAATTCTTACTTAAGAATGGCTTCTCAAGATTGGAAATAGGAAACATAGAAAATAACTAATCTATATAGGCTGAGTTGAAATTTCAACTCAGCCTTTTTTTATGATAAATTGTTTGTTAATAAATTTAACAATAGAAAATCATAATTTTCGTTTTACAGCCTATTACAACTTGTTTTACGCCGTTTTACTAACTGTTTTACGGCGTATTACAGGGGTGTTTTAGGGCGTAAAACAGATTGTATTAAGGCGTTTTACAACTCATTTTACGCCGTAAAACGGAATGTTTGGCTTGATTAAGCTTTTTATATGTTAATGATTCTTAAATTATTCTTTTTAAGTTTACTTTTCCTCATTTAATGATGTTATATAAAATACAAGGGGTTAATTAATATACACACCTTGTTAAGTTTCGGAGAATTGTAAATAAAATTCTCATAGTATTAACTTAAAAACCAAATGTTATGGCAATAAAATATGTCATTGTAGAGAGAAAAATCTCTGTTGGTTCTAATCCAGGTATTAAGTTTCTTGCTAAAATTGCCCAAGATGACTTACTTGATATCTGGAACATTGCAGACAAAATTGCCGAGACTTCTGCTCTTTCAAAAGGTGATATTGTAAGCGTTTTGCTTCAATATGAAACTGTTCTGGAATGGGCATTTTTTGAAGGCAATGCTGTGCAACTTGGAAGAATGGGAAAGTTAATTCCTGGCTTCACTGCAACAGCAAAAAATTCTAAGGATGAGGTTGATGCAACAACCATTAAGCGAGTTTATATTCGTTTTGCTCCTTCAAAGAAGTTTAGCCGTAAGCTAAAAGAAGCCAAAGTTGCTCCTCAGCAACTTGACTTCAAAGGTTTGCAAATACCAACCAAAGAGGAGAATTCAACTCCTTAAGCAAAAAAAATGGAAAACATTGTAGCGACTTGCCATTTTATAAATGGTATTTAGGAAAAAGTTAAACCGTTGAACTAATAAATTGTTCAACAAAATGAAAGGAGAAGTTCAATTGAATATTGGACTTCTCTTTTGTTTAATTCTTAACTATCTTATAGCTACCAATTCCTTCATTGGTTTGGAGTTTTAGAATATAAATTCCTTTTTCAAGATTGGAAATATCAAGGGAGAAATTATTTTGGTTAGGAGTTTTTGAAATAGCCCTTCTCCCTAAAGCATCATAAACTTCAAGCATTTGAACCACTTCTTTTGTTTCAATACTTAAATAATCAATTGCAGGATTAGGATAAACCTTTGCTTCAACAAAATCTAATTCAATATCATCCATCCCAATTGAACTACAATCAAATGTTCCGTAAGATGGAGGCATTAATTGATAATTTCTATCCGTAGGAAACCAATTCTTAGATATTAAATTCTGTGAGTTTGATGACATATAGGTAGGGAAATCTGAATATGTTGAATCATATATTACAACAATCATTCCAGAAAGGCTGTCCGAACACTCAGGCAAAGCACAGAATAGAGAATCATAGCCCATAGTTGAAAGATTAGTATTATAGCAATCTATGTCTCTTAACTCATTTAATCCATTAATATTAATATCTGATACTCCAGTATTTTGAAACATTAAGATTTTTAATCTTGTCAGTTCTCTTAGATCAAGTTTGGTTAATTCTTCATTCCCTGGGACACCAAGATATATTAAGTTTTCCAAGTTGCGAACATCAATACTTTCTATACTGCTGTATTGTAAATACAAAACCTCCAAATTATTAGAATTATTGAAAGAAACATTTTTATATACTAAGTTATATGCCCATATTTGGGTTAAATAAGAATTACTATCTATATTAAAACCTCTTATAATACCATCAGAACATCTAAAGTCTATCTTTGTTACATTACCATATATTCTTATAATTGTATCTCTTGTATTTAAATTATAAGACGGGGAACTAAATAATCCAATCTGAATATTTACTATTTTTTCATACATCCCATTCTTTATTATTGCCTTTGTATTTGATGAGTCAGCTGCAAGATTAACAGAAAAATTTGCACCTACATTACATTTAAACTCAATAAATCTCTCCATATTTACTTGTGAATATGAATTAATTGAAGCAACACATAAAAGTAGAAGAAGTATTTGGAATTTAATAATCTTGTTTTTCATAAAAATATTGTGAATTTTGGTTATAAGCGTAAAAGAAAATTGCAGGTAATCCAATAAACTTAATTATCAAATTACCTGCAATTAGAAAGTTATTATTTTACAATTATTATTTTATCAGACTTAATCACGCTCTTACTATCTGTAATAGTATAGTAATAAGCACCGGATTTAAAATTTTTTAATTCTATTGTCTGCACTCCCTTATTATTCTTAAGAGTATTTGTTAATAATTCTATTCCCTTATTATCATATATCTTTATAGTATATATTTGTCTTGGAGGTAAATTATAAGTTAAAATAATATGATCTTTAGCTGGATTAGGAGAAATTTTTACATTAGCTGCAAACAATTTATCAAGAGATGATGTTACTCTTCTAATAACTTTAGATTTTTCGTTTAGTTCTAAATCTACATAATCAGGATGATAATCTGTTTCTTGATTATTAAAGTATAAATAAGCTTTTGCTTTTGCTCCTGCTCTTGTGGATGAATTAGATAATGTTTCTAATCTTTCATCAATTGGGATAAGATTAGTAGTGTCATTTTTATCTCTCATAATGCTTAATAGTAATAAATAGTCATTAATATCATTAGCATTATACTTTTCATTGTTAGGGTCAGTGAGTAATGTATTGAGCAAGGTCTCTGCTGTATTGTATTCCTTTGTTCCAATATATGAGTCTACCAATTCGTATTTTGCTTCAATATTTCTAATTGAGTTTAACCTATCTCTATAGTTTGAAATATTTACTCCTGTAGAATCATTAATAATTCTATATATTATTGTTCTGGAGACTTCTTCCATATCACTTAGCTTTGATGATATATTACTTTCAAGTGTAGCTCTAAATGTTTTTGTATCCCAGCTGCCTTTAATAAGTTCTATTCCTGTAGGGGTTAATAAGTTTTCTCCTTCTGTTGATTTCATAAAGTCAATATATTCATCTTTTTGAGTACCTTCTGGATTTGATAGTGCAACTTCTAAATATACTGCCAATGGCAGTTTCTCTGATAAGGCAAGTTCTTTCAAAACATCAGGAGACAAATAAGGTGATGCATCTAAATATGCTTGTCTTAAGTCCCAAACATCTCCTTCCCATGAGTCTAATAATTTATCAAGTAATTCATCTTTTGAACCTCCATCTAATAAATTATTATAATTATATAGTAATGTCAGATACTCATTTTCAATGAAGGTATGATGATTATGTAATTCCAAATCATCCAATATTCCATAATCTCTTGTGCAATCTGTTTCACTAGCTACACCATTCCCTGCACCATTTTTTATAATATTAGAACTTATAGACAAAGGATCTTTATTACTACCATCTAAAAAACAAGTATAAAAAATTGGTCTAGAATCATCTGCTATATAAATATCACTAAACAAAGGATTTCCCTTGTTATCAAAAATATTTTCTGCTGGTTGAGTAATATTCCCTCCATTTTGATATATATCTATACCAGACCAGGTATCATTAGAATTATTAATAACAGATATTCCATATTTAGTATCTTTAAAATCATTACAAATATATTTTAACCCAACCGAAACATCATAATCTCTTCTGTTTCTTCCAATCGCATTAGTTGAGTATAATAAATTTCTAAATATATTGTTTCTAACTTCATTCGCAACTTTGCCTGAGTTTTTAATTTGCAGTCCAGTTCCTTTTAAGTTTTCCTCTTCTCCGAAGAAGTTATTTTGTTCAATTTTATAACCTATACTATTATCTATAACAACACCATAAGCTAATTCTGTTGGATAAAGTTCTCTAATATTAAGAACAGGCTTTAGCTTCAATTCATTCGTAGTAATCGTAAGGTTATTAGCTGATGTCGCAAAAACTCCACAGAAATTATCATCAAAATAAGAATCCATTACCTCAACGGATTTTTCGGTATTTGATACTCTTATTCCATAGTTTAAACTGGAAAATTGACTCTTATCCAAGATAAATCCTTGAGAAGATGGAGTTATTTTGGCTAACACCTTAAATCCAGCGTCCTCAGCAAGTATCCCATGTTTTATAATAGAATTATTTAGTATTTGGTTGTCTGTAAAATCACATCCAATAAACATGACATCCTTTACATCCCATAGGGTTACATGACTTAGACTTGTTTTATCATGATGGAACATACTTCTATCCCATGTGAAAGTACAATTTGTAAACCTGCTTACATTTGATATTTCTTCACTGTTAGAATTAGTATTTTTATATGATAAAAATTCTGCACTACGTATGTTGTTTCTAAAGGTAGAATTTTCCGCCTTAACAATTCCTCCCATTGAGTTCCAATCATTAGTCCTCCATGTTGATATTGCATTACGTGAATTTTCTATTATTGAATTATTCTTTACTATTAATGTACCTTGATATTGTTCTAATTGAGGTTGATTTTTATGCCCATAAACTTCTATTCCTCCCCAATAATTACTACCACAATAATTTGTTAGTGTAGAGTTATCAATAATAAGCTTTGCTCCTGCTTCAATTTTAATTTTCACATCGTAAGCAATGGATATTCTTGCATTTTGAATAGTCAATGTATGTCCTGTTTTTATGGTAAAATCACTACCAATATTTAAATCAGTATTCCAAGTAGTGCTTTCTGTTGTTTCTGTTGATGTGATAAAATCTGTGCTCCCTACATATATTTGATAATAAGCTAAAGTATCTTGCCTATAATCAGGAGAATTTATGGCTCTTATCCATCCATTGCCTGGTTGAAGAGGTTTAATTGACAAAGTATGATTTCTTGGATCTGAGATAATTTGTAAGTTATCACTGCATTCCCATTGTAATGTGCTATCTACATTAAAACTATTAATAGTATATTGATATGTACCACATATTGTAAGCTCTCTTTCTCCTTTAATATAAGTATCAAGTTCTTTATTAAACCACTCGTGTAAAGATTTGTTAAATGTAACGTGTGCCATATTTGAACCTATAGATCCCCAATAGTTGTCAAAAATGGTATATTGACCAGCAACTAAATCTCTATCTGATAAATCTTCACATAAATCAGGACGACCATTTTTATAAGCTAATGTGCTTTTTGTAGGCATAAAACAATGAGATGGCTGATCTAAACTTGAATAAATAAATAAAGAATATTTTTTCATTATATCCCGAATATCTTTGTAAGTATCCAAAGTACCCCCATGTGTAACATCATAACTACAATGATTTGTTGATGATGATTGTTGTACTTCATGATTTGGCATAATCCATAATCCTTTAAATACTACCTTGGGACCTGCACCATATTGTGGAGCCATTTTTATGTCACAAATTCTTAAATCAGAAAGTAAGGTGTAAATAGGATCTTTAAAAGCTATCGATAAACCTAACAAGAATAAATTATTAATTGAAGCTGATAAAACAGGTTTTTCTGCATATCCTGTCCTAATATCCTTCAAACTGCCATTTGAAATAGCAACTTTTCGTAATTTACTAGGAAACCCATATCGTACACTTTATTATAATATAATGAATATAAAGGATCATGAGAGCAAGAATAATTATCTTTATTATATGTCTCCAAATGTAATAATAACATTTGTCTTGCTGCTGTTGACCTTAAAATATTATCGTATTTAAGATATGCGTCAGAACTTATGTTCCCAAAATATTTTACTGCTGCTTGTGCGCCTAATGGAATATTTGCTCCTTGATGAGGAGAATCGAATGATACCCATAAACGTGTATTATGTTCTCTATAATCTCTACTTGGTAAACTATCTTCCATATAATTTAATGCATAACGAGTTATCTGTCCGCCCATACTTGGACCAATTATTACTAACTGTTCTTTACTCCCAAATTCTTTAAGAAAATAATTTATTGTATCAATTGCTTTTATACAAGCTAAGGCATTTCTTTCTATAAAATCTGAACCTCCATCACGATAATAATAACCATTTGGATCAAATGAACTATTATGTTGATTAGAAACCTTTATTAATGGAAAATTTAATATAATAATATCGTATCCTTTTTTCAATAAAGTATCTCCCAAATAAATAGTATCTTCATTATATTCATATTTTAATAATCCCCAAATCCCTCCTTTATCATCCGCAGGGTTATCAACAATATCTTCTTCAAATTGTCTTTTATCGCCAGGATCAAATCCATCAACAATTAAAATAGGTCGTTTTATTTGTTTGCTCTCTACTGTTTCATCTGAATAATAGACTCTCATCTCTGCCTCTCCTTTTATTGCAGTTGTTTCTCCATTACCTTTATATGAAATATCTGATACTATATAGAAATCTGCTTTCCTTTCTTTCTCTACCAAATCTGCTTTAGCACGAACAAATATTTTGGCAAATGAAGTCAGGGTATCTCCATATTCTGTTATACCTTTTAGTGTAATTATTTTTTCTCCATAATTTGAATAAATTATATTCTGAATAATGTTAAAATTACTATCAATAATAAACTCTCTAAAGCTTAATCCATCTCCAAAATTAATCAATAATTTATTTATGCTAATTTCTGTGTTTTTAAAATAATAATCACTATTTATCGAAAAATTCAAATATAGATTATGGGTGTAATTAATTAATGGTGATGATAAAAATAATGTTTTCTTGGTAAATAATGGATTTGAATTAGTGTCATTTATATAAATTGAACTATCAATTATTAATAACTTCCCATTATAGAAAGCATTAGTATCTATAATATGATAATCTGAATATATAATACCAATGTTAATATTTGAGTCATTAGGAATATTCATTGGTAAATATAATTCATCTATAGATCTATCAAATATCTTATCTTTTGTTACTGTTGCATTTTGCAACTCATAGTATGCTTGAATAAAATGTTTTGCATTAGTTGTGTCAGGAACATCATTATAATTTTTCAAATTAGCAAGTGAAAATATTACTCTATTATGCAAAATACCACTTGAAACTGTATCAAACTTTACGTTTTTATAAACATTATCAAATATGTTTGTAAATTCTGTCTGAGAAAATAGAGTTATTGACGTAAAAAATAATCCTATAATTAATAATATCTTTTTCATATATTCTATTGTTTTACATTTATTACTATTGTATCTCTTGGATTCATTATTTCATAATCAAATATTTTTATAGTATCAGTTGCATAATACCCACCCCAGCCTGTTGATGCAGCAACTATATAAAAGTCATATTTCAAAGAATCATTAATAACTCTTGTGTAAAGAAACTTATCAACATAACGAGGTTGTCCATAACTACTACCAATCATACCTTGATTCCATCCTCCTCCACTTTTAGGCATAATTACTTTCAAATATCCATAACTTATAGCAGAAATGTTTGCTCTTACAGAGGTTGTTGCAAATTGTTTACAGCTAAATTCTCCACCTTCAAAATTATAACCTGAAATATCTTGCGGATGAGGGAATATTACTTCAAATTCCATATCCTTATTCCCTTTTGGAATTCTAATTTTATAATATCCTCTTGAATCTGTAGTTGCAACACCTTCGTAATAATATCTTTCTGTTTGATTTTGCATACCTACAAAATATTTCCCACAACTAATATCAAAAGAAACATTGGCAAGTGGTTTGCCAGTATGATAATCGGTTACATATCCATCCAAAGCATAAGGATAATACTCTAAATCTTCATAATCTTCTTCTCCATTACAAGAAAAGAATAACGGAATAATAAGTGAAGTTACTAATACAATGATTAGTGCCTTTAAGTTAATAAGCTTCTTTTTCATTTATCAATAATTTTTAAATAACTTATTTATGCTACTTTTCATTTTACATGGTTTAAGCATTTTCTATTCCATGGTTCTGCTACCCTTTATTTTTCATGGCTCTCACTAAACTCCATGTTTGTAAGTCTCCTTAATCTTACATTATGATAAATATCTTCTTGACTATTTCTAGAATATAATCTTATTTGACATTATCAAAAAAGCTGACAATGTATATTTTGTGATGTTTATACTTATTATACTATATGGAATAGGAAGAAAGTAATAAAACAATAATTCCTCAGTTGCCTGAGGAGATTTCAGGGGGAATTTGTTTAGGGTTATATAATTGTTAAGCATTAAGTATAAAATATAATTGTTTAACGCTGCAAATATATAAAATTATTTATACCTCGCAACTATTTTGGAAAATATTTTAATCTCTTATTATGAATAAATACAATGAGATTATGCTTCCCTATATTTTATACAGCAAATATATAAACAAGAATTTATTCAAATAATTCTTGTTATTTAATGAAACAGGATACTTATTTTGTGAATTACTCTTTTTGTGAAAAGAAAATCAAGTTTATCCTAATAGTTCTTTTACAATTTGAGATACTAATTTGTTATCAGCTTGTCCTGCAAAAGTTTTTTGAGCTGATTGCATAACTTTACCCATATCTTTGGGTGATGTTGCTCCAAGAGTAGTAATTATTGTTTTTACAGCTTCTCTAATTTCTTCTTCGGAAAGTTGTTTTGGTAAATATTGTTCAATTACTTCTAATTGAAAAACTTCATCATTATAAAGGTCTTCTCTATTTTGTTCCTTATAAGTTAGTGAAGCTTCCTTTCTTTGCTTAACAAGGCGTTGAAGGGTTTGTATTTCTTCTTCAGGAGTTATTTCCTGTCCTTGTGGTTTACTTGTTTTAACTAATAAAACGGCAGCCTTAACAGCACGTAGTGCATCCAATTTGGCTTTATCCTTTGCAAACATTGCTTGTTTGATGTCTGCATTTATTTTTTCTTCTAAGCTCATTGTATATTTTATTTAATCGTTTGCTTTAATTTCTTTGAGGTTTTCCTCTATCATTTCACGAAGCATTTTAATTATATCCATATTGTTTAAAGACATGCCATCCAAGGCTTCTTTCACTTCAAGGGTATCAAATTCAAAGGTATCAACATCGGTTTGATAGTTTAGCTTAAATTGAATTGCTTCATTTTGTGCAATGGTTAGAACAAAAACACCTGCCAAATCTCCCATTGGAGGTCTATCCAAATGATTATGTTCAAACCAAAAACTAAGTTTTGTTCCTTTCCCAAGGGTGCTTTCTATTTCGAATCCTCCTCCACAATGTTCGGAATTCATCTTTATAAGTGGCAGTCCTAAGCCAACTTTTCTTGTTGTTCTGGTTGTGCTGTAAGGGTCTGTAACTTTAGATAGAAATTCCTTGCTCATTCCTCTTCCATCATCGGTTATTGTAAATTTAAAGATATTCTCTTTTATGCTATCTTTAATATCAAGAGTTATGATTGAGGAATCAACCACAGTTGAGTTTTGGAGAAGGTCCATAACGTGAAGTGATAGGTCTTTCATAGCTATTATTCTATTATTGTTTCAACATAACGTCCATCGTTTCCAGCAATTGCCAAACGAAACTCATCAAAAGAAAGCTCTTCCATAATAAGATTGCAATATGTTTCTCCTAATGTATTAATATAATGCGAATCGGAGCTTTGAATAAATTGGAACTTCTTAAGGTAAGCATTCTTTTTAATAAAGTTTGTTTTAGAAATATGATGTGATATTTCTAAGGCATCAGCTTTTATGTCTGGGGGAATAAAACCAAGTTGAGAAGTTAAGCTGTTTGCTCCTTTATTAACGTGAGCAGGGATAAACAATCCATTTAAGGAATGTACCTTTTGGTATATCTCATCTAAATCAGCATCAATTGCACTTATTAAAAGATATTCTTTTTGGTCAATAATCTCTTCTTCTTCGTTAACCACAAGCTGATAGCCAAACTTATCTTCATCGAGTTCTATCTTTGGAAGCTTTTCATCTAACCAGATTTGGAACTCATCTAAGCTTTTATCATCCTCAAAAAAGCAAAGACAATGTGCTTCTTCTTTTGAGGTTACCTCAGCCCCCATCAAAACAAAAACACCTTGCTCTCTACCCAACCGTTTGGCTAATTTGGAGTGCAAGGTGCAATTGTGATCAGTAATTCCAATGCAGTCTAATCCTAAGTCTTTCGCTTTAGCAATTATGTTTGTGGGACTCATTTCCAAGTCTCCACAAGGCGAAAGTACAGTATGGACATGTAAGTCTGCTTTGAAAGATTGCATGATTTATTTTAGCAATGAATATATCTCTCCAGTTATTTCAAATGCTTCTTTAGAAGATGAAAGAATAGGAATTGCTTCTTCATTACTTTGTTCAATAGTATCAGAATTTGGCTCAAGGTCTTTCACCAAAATAATACAAGCAAGTTCTTTTAAAGAAGCTATTGCCATAATATTTTTGTGAGTTTGCAATGTTATCCAACACTGATTCATTTCAGCATTTCCCATAACATCACTCAAAAGATCAGAAGTGTAACCTCCTTCAACAACCCTATTCAATCCCTTTGCTCCTGAAATCACTTTAAGGTTTAATTTTTCTTTTAATTCTTGTACTGTCATATATTTTTAATTGTTTAAATCTTTCTTTTAAGACTAACTTTTAATTTGAGATAATATTGTACGAGCAGCTGTTTTTGGATTGTTAATTGTATCACATCCATTAACACAACCTCCTGAACAAGACATTATTTCTATAAAGTTGCCTGGGCACTCACCCTTTTGAGCATATTGTTTTATTTGACGAATATTAGCTTTGTTAAGTCCATCAATAACTATTTCATTAACTATTGAAGCATCAGGTAAGGTTTGTTTAACTGAATCAACAACTCCAGACACCATTGCATATCCTCTTCCATGTCCTGATATTGTTGGGTCAAATTCAGTTATTTCACATTCATCAATATTAATATTTGCAGCTTTAAACAAAGCTTCAAGCTCTTCATAAGTAATAACGAAATCTACTTCTTCTGTTCTGAATGCTTCACTCCTTTTTCCAACGCAAGGGCTAATGAAAACAGTTACAGCATCTGGATTAGCTTCTTTAACCAAATTGGCAGTATATACCATAGGAGAAGATGTTGTAGAAACATAAGGCTTCATTTCAGGGATATGTTTATTTACTAAATTCATCCATGAAGGACAGCAGGAAGTTGTCATAAAAGGAGCTCCCTCATGCAAACGTTCCAATAGTTCTTCTCTTTCTTTTTCTGTTGTAATATTAGCTCCTTTGGCTACTTCAATCACTTGATCAAATCCAAGCTGTTTGATTGCTGTTAGAACTTTTCTATAATCAGACTTAAACTGACCCCCTAATGAAGGAGCAACAAGTGCAACTACTTTCTTACCTTGAGAGATTTCCTTAAATACATCAACCATAAAGGTTTTTTCCATTATTGCTCCAAAAGGACAAGCAACCATACATTTCCCACAATATATACATTTATTAGGGTCAATATGTTCTATTCCATTTTCATCTTTTGAAATTGCAGCAACAGGACAAGATTCTTCACATGGGACTGGTTGATATATTATAGCATGGAATGGACAAGCTTCTTTACATAATCCACAGCTAATACATTTTGACGGGTCTATTTCAGCTTGATGTTCTCCAACTTTTATTGCATCTTTCTTACATGCGTAAGTACATGGTCTTGCAACACATGTTCTGCATAAATTGGTAACCATATAACTGCTCTTGACACAAGAAGAACAAGCTTCATCAACAACAGTCATCATAACATCTGATGTTTCATTTCTTTCAAATGCTCTTTTAGCATATTCTGAAATTGGAGTCATTTCATCAGTTTCATCATAAATGTTATAACCTAATAGAGCCATTAGTTTATATCTAATTACAGCTCTTTCCTTATGAATACAACAACGAGTTTTTGCACTGTTTCTCGGACGCATTTCATAGGGAATTCTGTCAATCTTTTCTATTACCTTGTTTTCAATAATCAATTTTGATAGTTGACAAATAATTTCTCTTCGAATTTCAACTGCATTATTTATTGCCATAGTAAACAATTTTAAATTATTTAACTAATGATTATCTTTCTAAACCAAGTTGAGAATAGATTTCATTTAAAAGCTTTTCTTCATTACATTGTTTGATTAACACATCTCCAACCTTTGCATAAGGAGGATTTGGATTTTCGTCACTTTCGTCACAGCCCAAACAAGCTGAGCCAATGAATGAAACTTTATCTTTTATTTCTTCTGGAAGTCTATCTTTTAGTTTTATCAAGTCAGAACTACCTGTAATATAACAGTATGTTCCAACACATATTCTTACGTTTAACATAACTATTTGTTTTTGATTGTTTATATTTTGTTTGTTTATATAAATTTGAGATTAACATTTTTCATATATTCTTGTTCTAAAAGTAGAGCAAGCTTTTTAACTATATTCCTTCTAATTTCAAGCTCAACTGGTAGAGTTGGGTCTTGATGTGCTATATTTATTTTTGTCCCTGCCACAATATCTATTACATCAGCATCAAGAATCATTCTATAAATATCCCAATCAGCACCTTTTTGGTCAATATTGTGTGGAATTTCTTTTTCAAGAATTTCAGCAAGAGAGCCTAATGTGATTATTCCTTCAGTAACCAAATCTATACCTTTCATTTTTGACACAGGAGGTATTGACGAAACAACATCCTTTAAATCAACTTCAATTTCAAGATTCAACTCTCTTGATACTATTTTAGAGGTTGTTCCTCCACAAACTATCTTTCTACCTTTATAGTTTTTAATTATTTCTGCTAAATATTTATCGTCTTCTTCTTTAAATGGAGGACCGGTACAAATTAAAAGTTTTCTTGGCTCTCTAACATACAAAACAACACAACTTGTATCATCTTTGGGTTTGAAAATATCATTAAACTCCGATTGCTTTACAATCATTCTTGAAAGTTCTCGAGCTGAAATATATGGATTAGTTTTTAAGGTTTCAATAATAAAATCATTCACTCCATTCTCCCATCCAAAAGGCATTGTCATATTACCTATGCCTGATTGACTAACACCATCCGAAAAACATATTAATCTATCTTCTTTTTGAAGCTCAATATTAGAAAGCATAATCATTCTATCATTACCTTCCATTTGATTGGCTTCTCTTTTTATTAAAGTCTCTTCTTTCTCTAATTTAAATAATTTTCCATCTCTAATCAATATTATAGGAGGATTATCATATTCAACAAACCTAGCATTACCATTAGATTCAATATCAATTATTGTAAATGTAGCATAACTAATATTACGCACACTATCAATTGGAAGAGTATCCATTATGATTTTTGCTGTTCTAACAATTGGCTCTCTTCTAATACTAAAGTTTAAAGCCATTGAAGCAGTCATGGTTGAAAGCACATTTGCTTTAACTCCAGAGCCCAAACCATCTGAGACAACAGCTATCGTTCTATTTTCTTCAATAGATTTATGCATCAACACCATATCTCCACAAACTATATTACCATGTTTGTTTTGTTGGAAACTTCCCGCTTCAATAAAGAGTTTCTTGGTATTTGACAGCATGTTATTTAGTATTAGTTAGCTCATCTTTATCATTAGAATGTGATTCTAATATGGAATTTAACATAGATTCAGTATATGAAGCATTCTCTCCTAATAGGAAAGCTATTTGTTGAACAACTTTCATATTTTCCATAATAACTTCTTTTGTTCTATTGAGAACAAGATCTTTTCTCACCTCAGGAGCATGTAGATTTTTAATAATTCCACATACTAAACTATGATTTTGAACAGAAAAGACTGATAACGTAAAGTAATGCTCGCCATCTCTAATGTCTTGTTCTACAATGTCAACACCTGTTTCAAGCACTTGAGAAAATAAATTATGATAAGAAATAAGTTTGGTTACATCTGCTCCATATAAGCCAGGATTTGCTTCAAATATCATTTTAACCTCATCTCCTAATATATCAGCAAAATTTTTATTTGCATCAACAACCTTTAATTTATCATTAACAATAACTATTCCTGATGGCATTTTCTTCAACAAAATATTTGTTTTATCTTGAGCTATCTTTCGCATATATGATATACACATATCATTTTCTGCTTTGCCAGCAATTAGAGCTTTTGCAAATTCTCTACAATTATCATATCCACAACCTCCACAATTCAACTCATCAGCCTCACTCTTTTTGTTAACCATCTTAAGTGCCTCATAAATTTGGTTAAGCGTATATTCTTCCTTTTCTATTTTCTTGATAAAGTCATATTTAGTTGAAATGTTTAATTCATTTAGCTTACTAACTATTTCTTCATTTCTTGGCTCAACGCTAACTTTATCCAAAACATTTAATCTTTTTGAAGCTGAAGATTTATTGCTAATTGCTAAAGGACCTTTAATACAACCACCATCGCAAGTCATAACTTCAATAAAGGTTTTGCCACTATTTTTCATAGAGTCAAAATCTCTCATTATTTCCTTTAAGTTCTTTACTCCAGAGAAAGTCATATATCTAATTGATTCCTTCTTATTGGAATTATGATTAATTCTATCAATATCAGAGTTAATTGAATCAATCATACAAGTTAACATTCCTCCATCAATGGGATATAAATTTCCTTTATTTGCTCTAATAGGGATAAAGACATCATCTTCCGTAGGCTTCATAAACTCAAAAAATATTCCAATATCCTCAAAGAAGGCTTTAATATCTTTGAAAGAAAGAACATAATCTATATACTCTCCAAATTGATTTACTTCTTCCTTTTTAGCAATACAAGGACCTACAAACAAAACCTTTGCATCTGGATAAATTTTTTTAAGGAACTTTGCATGAGTAACCATTGGAGAAAGAATTGGGGCAACTGCTGATGAGTGTTCAGGATAATATTTGTTTATAAGCAAGACTGCTGAAGGGCAACAAGAAGATATATAAACTCCATTTTCTTGTTTATCTATCCAATTCTTTGTTTCTAAAGCAACTTTTTCTGCGCCAATTGCTGTTTCACTTACTCCATAGAAACCGGCTTCTTTAAAAGCTGCAATTATTTTATTTGTTTCTATATTTTCATATTCACTTATATAGCTTGGAGCAAGAGAAACAATAATTTTTTCTTTTTTTAATGCTTGTTTTACAACTGGCAAATCATCCCTTACTTTTTTTGCATTAGCAGGACATACTTGTGTACATTTTCCACAATAAATACATAATTCAGGAATTACAGATGCTGAATTATCCTCTAATTTAATAGCTTTTACAGGACAATTTTTTACACATTTATAACAATCTTGACAATTATTTTTCTCTGTATAGATTGAAGATAATTTATTCATGGTTATTTAGCTCCTTTTCTAAAATATCTATCAATTTGTTTTTGGAAACCTCACTAAATGTTTTACCATTGATTATCAAAATTGGACCTTGAAAACAATTTTCAGAACATAATTGTCCTTTAAAAGTTATTTCAGCGTCCAATCCTCGTGTTGAGATAAATTCTTTTATTATTTCAAGATTCTTATTATTCCCCCTCGAAAAGCACGAACTACCCAAACATATTGTTATATTCGTTTTCATATAAAAAAGTATTGTTACAAGTGTGGAATGTCTTTAAAGTTTATATTTGTTTATTAACGCTAAAAGCAAATTAAAATTACTTTAAGCAAATCTTTTTTGGATTTCCTCCTTTAGAACTTCTTGAGCCAACTCTAAAGGATTTTTCTTTCCTGCAAATTGCTCAAATAATTTCCCTGCAAAACCTGTTGGTGTTATATTTTTTTCTTCCTTAGTGAAAACAGTGTTAATTGTTGATATCATTTCTTCTTTAGCATTTTTAATTAATGCCCAAGCTTGATTTGAAATATAAAGCTGTTGAGAAAGATTATGTTCAAATTCATTTCTTATATTTTGAACCATAACATCTTTAAGAAGTTTCGAATCCATCGTAGGCTCATAACAACGCAAAACCAAATTATCTGGATTCATTCTTTCTAAAAACAAAACCAAACGCTCATATGCTTGTAATTGAATTGGAGTAACAACTTTTCTTGTTTCAGATTCTTGTATTTTCTTTATCTCAAGTAAAGTTTTCTTTTGTTCATTTTCAACAAATTGCTTAATAGATTTATTATTGAAATAACCCATTGCAAAAATAGCCCCTACAAAGGCTACTGATAAAATTATTGATGTTAAAATCATTGTTTTTATTTTTAATTGTTTTTAATCTAATTTCAATACAGCAAGGAAAGCTGATTGAGGGACTTCAACATTACCTACTTGACGCATCCTCTTCTTTCCTTCCTTTTGTTTTTCTAATAGTTTTCTTTTACGAGAAATATCACCTCCATAACATTTTGCAGTTACGTCTTTTCTAACTGCTTTAACTGTTTCTCGAGCAATTATCTTTGAACCAATTGCAGCTTGAATTGCAATATCAAATTGTTGGCGAGGAATAAGTTCTTTAAGTTTTTCACACATTTTCCTTCCAAGTGGATAAGCATTATCAACATGTGTTAGAGTTGAAAGAGCATCAACAGGATCTCCATTAAGTAGTATTTCCAATCTAACAAGTTTTGAAGGTTTAAAATCGTGTGGATGATAATCAAAAGAGGCATATCCTTTGGAAATTGACTTAAGCTTATCATAGAAATCAAATACAATTTCTCCTAAAGGTAATTCAAATATTATTTCTGCTCTATCGCAAGTAAGGTAAGTTTGATTTTTAAGGATTCCTCTCTTTTCAATACATAGAGTTAGTATTGAGCCAATATAATCTGCTTTTGTAATGATTGAGGCAATTATGTAAGGTTCTTCAATATGTTCAACATAGTTAGGCTCTGGCAATCCAGAAGGGTTATAAACATCTATACATTCACCCTTTGTTGTAAAAACTTTATAATTAACATTCGGAACAGTTGTTATAACATCTATATTAAACTCTCTTGTTAAGCGTTCTTGAATTATTTCCATATGCAAAAGTCCTAAGAAACCACATCGAAATCCAAACCCTAAGGCTAAAGAGCTTTCTGGTTCAAATGTTAGAGAAGCATCATTAAGTTGAAGTTTTTCAATTGATGCCCTAAGTTCTTCATAATCATCTGCATCAATTGGATAAATTCCAGCAAAAACCATAGGTTTAACATGTTCAAAACCTTCTATTGCATTTTGACAAGGATTTGCTACAGTTGTTATTGTATCACCGACATTTACTTCCTTTGAAGTTTTTATTCCAGAAATTATGTAGCCCACATCTCCAGCACTTAATTCTTTTCTTGGAGACATATTAAGTTTCAAAACTCCAATTTCATCTGCCTCATATTCTTTTCCTGTATGAAAAAATTTAACTTTTTCACCAGTATGAATAGTTCCATTAATTATTCTAAAATAAGAAATTATACCTCTAAAACTATTGAAAACTGAATCAAATATTAAAGCTTGCAAAGGAGCATTAACATCTCCTTTAGGAGATGGAACTTTATCAATAATTCTAATTAATATATCTTCTATTCCTAATCCAGTTTTTCCACTGGCCTTGATAATATCTTCTTCATTGCAACCAATTAATTCAATTATTTGATCACTTACTTCTTCAGGCATTGCATTCTGAAGGTCCATTTTATTAAGAACAGGTATTATTTCTAAATCATGATCTAAAGCTTGATATAGATTAGATATGGTTTGAGCTTGAATACCTTGAGTCGCATCAATAATTAGTAATGCACCTTCACAAGCAGCTATTGAACGAGAAACTTCATAACTAAAGTCAACATGCCCCGGAGTATCAATTAGGTTTAAAATATATTTTTCACCTTTATAATTATATTCCATTTGAATGGCATGTGATTTAATGGTAATCCCCCTCTCTTTTTCCAAATCCATATTGTCCAAAATCTGAGACTGCATATCCCTAGCAGATATAGTTCCTGTAAACTCCAATAATCTATCTGCTAATGTGCTTTTTCCATGGTCTATATGAGCAATAATACAAAAATTCCTTATGTTCATCTAAAAGTTATAACGTTACAAAATGCCTTAAATTCAATTTGCAAATATACGAGAAAAACCTTAATCTCTAAACTTAAAATCTATTTTCACTCAACAAAATAGAATTACCAATCTATAAGATATAGAAGTTGATAAATGTGAGTTTTGATAAATTAAATTCAAGCATAACATAATTATACTTTTTTATTTGATAAAAACATTCAATATTCTCTATGAAAAACTTCTATATTTAGCTTTAAATATAAGGGAAAAATAAATAGAGAAATCAACAAAAAAACTTCGATTATGCGCACAAATATTATAACTTCTTTATTATTTGTATTATTTTTTCTCTAAAATCATAGATGATTTTCAGTTAATTATTACATCTAATGTAAAATAGAAAATAAATAATCCATAATTGATAGAAAATATTGCTATTTTTGCTGTATTAATTAAATAATAGGCGGTACTCGAAAAGCCTAATGAGTAGAGGTAATTAAAATTTGAAAACTTATGAAAAAAATTATTTTTGTAGCTATTTTAGCTTTAGGATTTGCTTTTACAGCATCTGCCCAAACTCCTGTTTTTCAAAAAGGGAGCAAAGTTGGAAATGTTGGTATTGGATTTGGTAGCTATGGCCTTCCAATTGAAGTTGCTTATTCTCAAGGAATAAAAAATAACATTTTTGATGTTAAAGGATTAAATTTTGGAGTTGGTGGATACTTAGGTTTTCGTACTTATAGTGAAGATTATGAGCTTTACAACTATCCTGACGTAGGTTATAGATACACTGAATTTATCATTGGACCAAGAGCTCATTTGAACTATACTTTTGTAAAGAACTTGGAAGTATATTCAGGAATAATGTTAGGATGGAATATTTCATCTTCCTCATCTTATGGAAATTGGGATTCTTCTCATTATGAACCTGAAAGTCATGGTGGCTTCTACTTTAGCTGGTTTGCTGGAGCTCGTTACTATTTCAACCCAAAATGGGCTGTTTATGTTGAAACAGGATATGGTATAGCATATGGAACTATTGGAGTTTCTCACAAATTCTAATATAGATTTTAACTTACTAAAAAGCCTTCAGTTAAAAACTGAAGGCTTTTTTATTTTGTTTCTTCTAATAGTTCTTTATTAATTTCTAATGGGGAGTATCTTTTTTGTGACTTACATTCATCATAAACAGATTTCTTTCCACAAGAGCACCCTATTCTTTCTCCTGTTAAAGGATCAACAGTTGAACATTGTTTTTTAAATTCCCCTCCTTTTTTCAAAAACATCTTTATTCCAATAAAGCAAAAGCTTAGAAGAAGAAGTATTGCTGTTATAATGAATATCAATAATATGTTTTCCATAATCTATTCTTTATTCTTACTATCAATAATTATTGTTACTGGACCATCATTAATTAGTTCTACTTGCATATCTGCACCAAAAACTCCTGTTTTAATATCTTTTTCAAGTTCAAATTGAAGTTTGTCAATAAACTTCTCATACATAGGAATTGCAAAATCGGGTTTAGATGCTCTAATATAAGTTGGCCTATTCCCTTTTTTAACGCTTGCATGTAAAGTAAATTGGCTGACTAACAAAATTTCACCATCAATTTCAGTTACTGGAATATTCATTACACCATTCTCATCATTAAATATTCTTAGCTTACAAATTTTTTCGCATAGCCAATTAATATCTTCCACATTATCTAAATCCTCTATTCCTAAAAGAATGAGCATTCCTTTCCCAATTGAGCTTTTTACTCTATTGTCTATACTAACACTTGCTTTACTTACTCTTTGAATTACTACTCTCATAAATTACTTATCCTCCCATTTTTCTATCTTTAACTCTTCTCCATGCATAATATTAAGATAATTTATATACCTTTCAACACTAATCTCTCCTTTTTCAACAGCATCTTTAATGGCACATTTAGGTTCATGCTCATGAGTGCAATTATAGTATTGGCAATATTTAAGTCTTTCCCTCATTTCTGGAAAATATAATCCAACTTCTTCTTTTTGAAAATCAAACATTCCAAAACTTTTAACGCCTGGAGTGTCAATAATATCTCCTCCAAAACTCAAAGAGAACATTTCTGCAAAGGTAGTTGTGTGAGTTCCTTTTAGATGAGTTATAGAGATTTCACCTGTTCTAAGATTCAAATTACTATCAATAGCATTTATTAAAGCCGATTTGCCAACTCCACTATGCCCTGAGAAAAGAGTTGTTTTATTTTTCATCAATTGTCTTAACTCCTCAATATTATCTCCTTCAAGAGCCGAAACCTCAATACACGTATATCCAATTCTTTCATATATGCTCTTTATCTCGTTGGCATATTCCCTTAATTCTTCATCGTAAATATCTATCTTGTTAAAAACAATTATTGTTGGTATTTGATGAGCTTCAGTTGTAACTAAAAATCTATCAATAAAACCAGTTGGTGTTCGAGGAAATGCAATGGTTACAACCAAAAAAGCAATATCAACATTAGCTGCAATTACATGTGAACGTTTTGAAAGATTGACTGAACGACGAACAAGAGTGTTTTTCCTTTCGTGTATATTGGTAATAAGGCCATCTGAAGTTTCGGTAGATGTAATAAAATCAACCATATCCCCTACCGCAATAGGATTAGTAGATTTAATATTCTTTATCCTAAAATTCCCTTTTATCCTACAGTCAAAAATCTTTCCATCCTCAGTTCTTACCGTATAAAAACTCCCTGTTGTCTTAATAACTTTTCCTTCTAACATAAATAAATTCTCATCGAATAAACAAATAATTATTTTAAACCTCCAAAATCTAACTTTCCATTTTGAGAACTTAAACTTGGCTCAAAAAACATATATAAGAATTCCTCATAAAAATCAAAGTTAGTATCCTCACTTTCAGATTTTTCAATTAATTTACTTACTGTATCCTTAAACTCATCGGTTTTAATATATCCTTTATATTGAGCCTCTTTCAATAAATTATATTCTTCATTAGATAGAAATTTCTCATTCAGTACTTTTCCTTGTTCTACTTCAATAAAATTGTATCCTTCATAATCTGATGCATATCCCATATGAACATAATTTGTTTTCTTACCAATTGGAATACGTAATATCCCTGAGAATTCTTTTAATAAATATTCTTTTTGATTAGGAAAAATTGAATCCATTACATTAATATTCTTACTCTGATATTTTCCTTTTTCATCTCTATAGTTTTCTTCACCACAGACATCAACAACATAAAGATTTCCTTCCTTTATTTCAAAATATGCAACATATCCTCTCCAACATGCAGTACTAAAATTTCCAACAGAAGATAAGTCTCTAAACTTTAAGTTATGAACTTTAAAATAACTCTCTAATGGATTAGTAAGTAAACGAAGTGTATCCCCTTTGTATATAATATAATCAGGCACTTGCCCTGTTGCAAAGCTATTTAGAGAGATAAAAAACATTACTAAAATAAAAATTAATCTTCTCATAAGATTTATATTGATTGTTATTTGCAAAGGTATTAAAATTTTAGACATTGGAAGTTAAAATATTAGATAATAGTTTGAGGGAAGAAATTCTGCAATACTCAATAAATAAACTCTAAACAATATGAACGCAAATTAAAATTTGGGCATAATTACTTAACTTCAACTTAGAAAAGAGCACATTCGAGTATAGATATGCTTACTCACGATACTTCACATAACTTAATGAGAACAATACAAAGAGAATGGAAGAACTATCACAAAACAGAAGAAATTAATTACTGTTATGTATAAATAAAAATTGGAATAAAATTATATCTTTGCAGAATATAGAGATATTTATCTTGGGTTTTAAAATCTATTTTTGATAAAATGTAAACTAAAAATATAACGATGAATGAAAAGCGTAAAACATTTAGTCTAAATAATAATCTTTCATGCATCAATTTTAGAGAACTATTAGTTTGATGACTATACAAAAAAAAGATGCATATATGAAGTCTGGCTGCAATTAATTAAACAACTATCTACAAAGATAAAATATTACAAATTATTGATATTATTGAAAACGAAATAAAAAATATTATGAGAAAACTATTACTATGTATAAGCTTAATGTCTTTAAGCTATTTTACTTATTCGCAAAATAAAATTGACACTGTAAAGGTTAAGTATTTAGATGAGATTATGATATTTTCATCAATTAAAGGCAATCCTCAACAAGAACCTGTTTCTCTTTCTACTATTGACAAGAACGAAATTGATACAAAGCTAAGTAATCAAGAGTTCCCAGAAATATTAAAGACTACACCATCTGTCTTTGCTACAAAACAAGGGGGTGGAGTTGGTGATTCTCGTATTACATTAAGAGGTTTTTCTTCTGATAATATTGCAGTATTGATAAATGGTGTGCCTGTCAATGGAGCAGAAAATGGAGCTATTTTTTGGTCTAATTGGTCTGATCTTAGTGATGTAACAAGAATGATTCAAGTTCAACGTGGTATAGGTTTATCAATACTTGGATTATATTCTGTTGGAGGAACAATAAATATTGCAACCAATCCAACAAACAAAACTCCTGTGGGAAGTGTTTATTATGGAATAGGTAATGATAATTATCAGAAAAGGTTAATAGATTTTTCAAGTGGAGAAGACAAAAGAGGTTGGTCAACATCTTTTATGTTATCAAATACTTCTGGAGATGGATATATTAAAGGAACTAATTTTGAGACGTGGAGTTACCTTGTAAATATTTCTAAAAAAATAAACAATCATCACAAACTTCTTTTTACAGCATTGGGAGCTAATCAATGGCATAACCGCAGGAACAATAAACATTTTATTTCTGATTATGAGAACTATCCTGATGGCATAAGAGCTAATACAGATTTTGGATATATAGATGGTCAATTGACACCTACTCATTCAGGATATAATGAATATCATAAACCTCAATTATCTTTGTCTCATTTTTGGACAATTGATAATAAGAATAGTTTGACAACTGTAGTTTATGGTTCAATGAGTAGCGGAGGAGGAAAAAAAGTTTATGGAGATTCAGTGAATCTTATACAATATAATTACAAAACTGGACAACCGTATCCATCAACCAATCTCACTCCTTATGGTCAAATAGACTATTCTAATATAATGAATATAAATCGTAATTCTTCAACAGGCTCAAAAGCTATCTTTACAATGGGAACAAATTCTCATGATTGGTATGGTATAATATCTACATTTACACATGAGTTTGATAAAATTTGGACTCTTTCTTGTGGAATAGATGGAAGATACTACAAAGGATATCATTATGATGTAATAACAGACCTTTTAGGAGGGAGCTATTTTATAGATAATAAATTAGCATGGAGAGATCCTTCAACACATCTAAAAGTAGGAGATAAAGTAAACTATGATTATGCTTCATACATAACAAATATTGGAGCATTTGCACAATTGCAATATATTAAAGATCGTCACAATGCTTTCTTGTCCTTAACTGCAACAGATTACATGTATAAAATAAAGAATCCAGGCAGATATGGTGAATATGGTAATCAAACAATTTATCCAAAGGAAGATTTAGAAAGTGAGACACAAACATTTTTACCTTATGGAATAAAATTTGGGTATAATTTTGAAATAACAAAACATCAAAAAGTTTTTGTTAATGGTGGTTATGTAACAAGAGCACCTTGGTTGGATAATACTTTTTCTGATAATAAAATAGTGGATAATGCAATTTTGGAAAAGATAACTTCTGTAGAGATAGGTTATGGTTTGTATTTAGATAATTTCTTTGTTCAAGTAAATGGCTATTTTACAAAATGGGCAGATAAAACAACATCAAAAACAATAGGAGGTTGGAATGGGCCAAAGGCATTTATTCCAAATTTAGATGCTTTGCATAAAGGCTTGGAATTAGAATTTAATTATAAACCATGGAAAGAATTAAGAATAAACGGATTCCTTTCTGTTGGTTCATGGAAATGGACTAATGATGTTAACTTCGAACTTTTTGATGAGCATTATCAGTCTGTTGGAACATATCATGCTTATATTAAAGATTTACATGTAGGAAATGCACCACAAACATCTGCTGCACTATCATTTAGCTGGGAGTGTTTGAAAAATCTTTATATTGGTGGAACATTTAATTATTATGATCGCTATTATGCAGATTTTGATCCTACAAACAGAACAGTAGAGAATGACAAATCTGATTCATGGGAATTACCTTCATTCTATACATTAGATTTGAATATGAATTATAGAATTAGCGTTTATAAAACAAATATTGATTTCTATGCTAATGTTAACAATCTGCTTAATGAAAAATACATATCAGATGCAGCCGATGGTATATCTCATGATAAAGAAACTGCATTAGTTTGGTATGGATTTGGCACAACATGGACTTGTGGTATAAAAGTTAGTTTCTAATAGTTTTGTGTAGATAATTTTTAACTATTTACTAAAAAGAAAGTTATTTTTCCTATTTAATTTTACTTGTTTTCTGGACATATTAACAAATAAAATTACTGTTGTTCAATAAAGTATAAAACTATCATTTAGCTATAAAGATATAGGCATAATCTAAGGGATATAAGAAATAGACTTTAAGCTCACAACATTTTGCTTATTAATATTTAAAACACACAAAATATATTATTTAACAGACAAAGTTTTTAGATTAAGTTAAGAATCTTTTTTCTATCTTTGCCAAATCAAATAAATTTCATTATGAAAAAAGATTATGAAAAGTATTGTCATAACTGCGGAGCAATTATTGACAAACAAGCAGAAACCTGTCCTAAATGTGGTGAAAGACAAAGCCGTTTCTCAAATAATAATCCACAAAGAATAAATGCAGAGATGAATTCTCAATGGCTTATAACTCTTTTGCTTTGCGTCATTTTGGGTTATCTTGGAGCACATAGATTTTATCATCATAAATATGGAACAGCTATTTTGATGATTATCACTTGTGGCGGTTTTGGTATTTGGTATATTGTAGATATTATTTTTATCATCTTAGGACAATTTAAAGACCAAAATGGTAATTTCGTTACTATGAATTAAATTCCTATTTATGAGAGTTCTTTTCTTTGCTTTTCTAATATTTAGTTTTGCTCTGCAATCTTTTTCTCAAAAAGATGCAAAAATTTTAACATCAGATACAATTCTTACAAAGGATTTAATTACAAATTCTGATATTAAAGCTAAGGTATATACTTTTGAAGATAGAGTTTACAACTTTTACATTGACTCTACTTCAAATACTACAACCATTTCTTTAAGAAAGCTCGCAAAGAACCAAAAGGAATACAAATCAGAAGGGAATATATTAGTATTTGATTTTAATAAGGATGACATATTGTGGGATAAAAAGATTTCATATGATAATGAAAATTTTTATCAATATGATTCTCTTTTAATTTATTCAGAAAATAGCAAAATTGAACTTTGGAGTATTCGCAATGGAAATCAATTGTGGAATTCAGATAGAAATCTTTACTATACTATTCCAAAAAAGAAAATTGCATTAACTTATCCTAATACCCAAAACTCAGAGAAGCTTGAAGCTCTTGACTTAGCCACTGGTAATTCTCTTTGGAAAAGGGAAATTGAAAATGAAAGTGGATGGGAGGATATTCAATCTGTTAACGATTCAATTTATTTAATTTACGCCAATGGTTTTCACACCGTTAATATTAATGATGGTAAAGGCATAGACTTTAAAGCCACAACTGACGATAAGGATTATACTGGAGTTATTATTGTTTCTGCAGCAAGTATTGCTTTAGGAATATTAACAGGCTCCTATGATATTCCTGAGGCAGAGCCAAGTGTTGTAGATAATATTCGCTCTAATGTCTTAATTGATTCTTCTGCCATATTATTTGCTTCAAGAAATAAACTATCAAAAATAGTTAATGATAAGCTTACTTTATGGGAAGTGGATTTACCTAAGAAAGAAATAAGCCATTCAAATTTATTTAAGAAGGATTCTGTTCTTTTTATGGTAAATTATGGATATGCAAAAAAAGAGGGGAAAAAGATTGCATACGGAAAACCATTTCTTAAGGCTTATAATGAAAGTAATGGTAATTTAATTTACTCTGTTATTTTAGAAGGTGAATCTGTTCTGGAATATAAAATAAGTAAAGATAGAATTATCTTTCTTTTTGACAATGGAATTTCTAAATATAGTTTGATTGATGGTTCTTTTATTTCTAACAGAAAATTTGATACTGAAAGATATGGCAATATAACTTCTTTTGTTGATAGTAATGTTTATTACAATAATAATTATATCTATCAGTCATTAATTAAAGAGGGAAGGAACAACTATTGTGTTAATTTCTCAACTGGTTATATACAATTATTAAATTCTCGCTTTGAAACCATTGAAGAAAAACCTTATGATGAACTTTATTTCTTGGATTCAAAATATAATGAATTTGAAATTTTAACTCAAGATACTCTAACAATGTTAATTAATAAAGACGGAGTACCTGTTTTAAATTTATCCAATTTCTATTATGCTAACATTAGCAAAGGAAAGCTTTATGGTAAAAACGGAAACAGCCTTTTAGAGATTGACCTTAATCAAATTCGTAAAAAAGATAATTAATAATCTGAATTAAAAAATTAGTTCTTTTTTAGATTAACTCCTTCAAAACTTCAATAATTGCTACTATCTTCTTTGAATCGGTATATGGAATATCATATTCCTTATTGAAATCTTCATTTGACATACTCACACACTTGTTTCTATATTCCATTTTGCTTTCTTTAATTGTTTTTGCACTTAAATGGAAATGATTAATCTTGGTTTTTGAGTATATTTCTTTTGCATTATCAGCACTTACTCCTGAACCTGCCATCACTTCTATTCTTCCCTTGGAATTAAGTTGAATTTTAGCAATATTATCTAATCCCAAAACAGCTTTATTTTCTTTTCCTGAGGTCAGAACTCTTGTACAACCACATTCAACAATATCTTCAAAAGCTTTTAGATAATCATTTGTCATATCAATTGCTCTATGGAAACAAACTTCCATTGGATATGCAAGTTTGACTAATTCTTTTGTCCTTTCCTTATCAATATTTCCCACAGGAGTTAGTATTCCAAAGACTACTCCATCAACATTCAATTCCTTACAACAAAGAATATCTTTTTTCATAACTTCAAATTCAAGTTCAGAATAGAAGAAGTCTCCTGCTCTTGGGCGTATCATTGCCATAATTGGAATCTTAAGCATCTTTTTAGATAGAGCAATTAGAGCAAAAGAGGGTGTTAGGCCTCCTTCAGCTAAAGAAGAACAAAGTTCTATTCTATTTGCTCCAGCATTTTCAGCAACAATTGCTGATTCAATTGAATCTACACAAACCTCAACTTCAAATTTAGTTTTCATAGTCTTAAATAAATCTTTTTTTCTCTAATTCTTCTTCCAATTCTTTTATTTTTTGCAAATGCAACTGATAATCTTTGGTTGTAGTGTCAAAAGAACGATGTTGTTTTAATTTGTGTAATTTCTCAAACTCCTTAGATAATGATATTGTATCGTAACTAAAATAGGTTTGAGAAAACTTTTGCCATATATAATCAATTGCTTGAGGAGTTGGATGCAACATATCTGATTCATAAAAACGATAATCTCTCAAGTCATCCATCATTAATTCATAGGAAGGGAAGTAATCTGTTTTTGAATTTTGTTTTAAGAGTTCTTCAACAGCAACATGAAGCATTGATTTACTTAATTGATTTTCTCTATAACCATCTTTGATATGTCTTATTGGAGAAACAGTAATTATTACTTTCGGATTATTTTGATTAGTTGTTTTTATATATTTATCAAGGCTTGTAGAAAGAACTTCTATTGTTTTTTCGATGCTTAGAAGACTTTTAGTAAATTGAGGAGAAGGAATTTTATGACAATTACCCATTATCTTATTGGTTTCATTGTGAGTATAAATCCATGAAGTACCAAGAGTAAGGATTAGATATTTTGTTTCTTTTAAAAATTTATGGCTTTGGGCAATTTCACTGTTTATCTTATCTAATAATTCTTCTGGAGTATGTCCTTTAAATGAACCATGATGAGAATAGGAATACCAACCATTATTTTCAATTAAATCATCTTTTGTAAAGGGTTTGTTTTCCAAAACATAATCCAAACACTGAGAAATGGTGAATGAATTATATATTATTCCAAATGGATTAATTGAAGTTTGAAAACCACTGTTTATTAATTTATCTCCTATATTTTGAGTAAAGCATGAGCCAATAAGCATTATTTTGTCTTTATGGTCAATGTTTTGTTTTGACTTTAAAGGATTAATTTCTGTTCTAAATATCATAATTTATAAGTTGAATCCAATTAAATGGGATTGTCAAAGAGTTATTAATCGCTTTCACTTAATTTCTCTCTTATCTCTAATTAATTTATGCAAAAATATTATAGTTTTTTGATAAAACCACCTTATTAGGGTAAAATAAAAACTTAATACCTTTTCATTTTCAATTAACAAACTTAGTCTTTAGGGGTTTAAAATAAAGATATTTCAAGGGCTAAAATAAGTATAAAAATATAAATGAATTATACCTTAAAAAAGAAGCTTAATTTAACCTACAAAAAAGAAGTTTTAATCTCTCAAAATCAAGTATAAAACTAATTAAACTTCGTTTTAATCTCCAATTCATGGCATGATGTTCTCAGATTCATGGCATGAATTACTCCAATTCATGTCATGATTTAGTTGATTTCATGGCATGATTCTAACCAATTCATGGCATGATTCTAACCAATTCATGGCATGATTCCGAGTAATTCATGCCATGAATTCGAGAACATCATACCATGATTCCAACATCAACTCCCTATTTGACCCGTCCTGAATAAGGTTGACAAATTATTAATTTGTACTAAATGATATTTACACTTTTGATTTATCGTCCTATTTTTAGTTTACACCTTATATAAAATAGTTGATAAAGCATCAAAGATAA